>JAEEGF010885313.1_pt1 | contig 148155 bp, 133 predicted proteins | sample 9134171 | NCBI WGS metagenome assembly JAEEGF01 (sample SAMN16246542, study PRJNA631951) | gut metagenome | biome: gut microbiome; feature: rumen; material: AP-attached | host: Bos | place: Iran: Karaj | collected 2018-10 | reverse complement strand
TGGAAAAGGAGCAAATAGCAATGAAAATTTGTATTAAAAGTCCATTTATGAATTGTGATAAGATACATCCTTTACAACAAAAGAAAGTCCAACAGCTGTATGATGAATTATTGAAAAATGAAACTGTACAGGAAATAACAATATTTGGTTCAAGTGTTACCGAAAGATGTCATTCCGGAAGTGACGTGGATATATATGTAACGCTCGAAAAAAATGAAAAAAACCTAATTACGGTGTATATGCCATTTCTATTTGATCTTTGGACTAATTATACGGTAGATGAAAGATTGTTATCTGAAATAAAAAAGACAGGAGTGAAAATTTATGAACGAAACATTACTGACTAAAGCATTGCAAAATTTGGAAGTGGCAAAAAGTATATATAATAACTTATGTGAAGATGAAGCATATTTAAATTTTGTTGGATATCATTTACAACAAACCGTTGAATTAGCGATTAAATTTTTGTTAGAACAAAATGGAATTGAGTACATTAAAACACACGATATAACACAATTGCTGCTGAAGTTTAAGGAAGAAAACTTAAACGTAGATATTCCAGAATATATAAAAGAACACGGTGAAATGTTTACAATTTGGGAATCAAAGACAAGATATATAACAAATTATAAATTGGAAAAAAATAAAGTAGGAAAGGCTTTAAATGAAGTTACATTATTTATAGATACGCTTCTTTTAGTAGAACCAAAGCAAGGATAAGATAACAAAACAAAAGCTATAATTTTTCCCCGGCAAATTTGCCGGGGAATTTTGTTGCAAAAATCGAACAAAAAACGAAAAACAATGTCTTTTATGAAACCACTTTGTTCTATTAAATAAGATATAATAAGAAAACAACAACGTGATTACGAGGACATTTTAGTATGGATATACGAATTAAAGCCGAAGTAAAATCTGAACATATTAATCCGGATTATATAATTCTTAAGTTCAAGAATAATGAGGAAAGACTTGTTTCTGCTTTAAAAGTAGAAACAAGTTATTCATCTACGGGATATATAAAGATTGAGTTTAAAGATGCTTATTATTTTGTTGATGACGAAGTAAATCTATTTAAGTCAAAAAATGAATTAAATGGCTTGGAATCAACTGAGTTATTTTGGGGTGATGGATATGGTCATACAACATTCCATCTAATAATAGAACAATTTGCGCTTTATTCTTCAAGAAAAAAGATATTCGATTTTATGAATGTACCGATTAGATTCATTAAAAACGAGGAAGATTTGCGTAAAAATGCGATGCCTAAATTCGAATTTTTTGATAAGGCACTTAAGACATTGGAATACTTTAGAAATTATTGTGAAGAAAAACTTGAAGAACAGATTCCCGGCGATGTTGAATATGACTCTTATGACCAAGACGAGTACGACTCATATAAAGAAGACATGAATAACTTGGCCTTTGCGATAAGCATTTTAAAAGAGCAGCAGGAAAAATATCAATATGACTTAACCTATAAGAAAACATAAGGTTCAAACTACGTATTAAAATAAAAATATAGCGATAAATAAGGAAAATATGAACAGCAATACAGCAATGAGATGCTGTTTATATTATAATAATTATTTATAAGAAGGGAGCACGAATATGCTTAGTTTTAATGAATTTCAGGATTATACGTTGATGACTCTTCCGGAGCGTTTACCGGAAGAGTGTAAGGGTGCACAGATTCGCGCCCGTGAAGTGGAAAAGAACAATGGAGTTGTTCTTCATGGGATTACAGTAACCCCGGAGGATAGCAACATTGCTCCGAACATTTATCTTGATGGGTACTTTAAGCAGTACGAAGAAGGTAAAGACTTAGATATGCTTATGGATCAGATCACAAACACCGTGGTATCCAGTATTAAGGCTCCGGAAGAGTTTAGCAACGTTGCGGAGAAGTTCCAGGATTTTGATTTTGTAAAAAACCATGTAATCATGGTTGCTGTGAATACAGAGCGTAACGCAAAGTTGCTTTCGCAGGTTCCTCATCATGAGAGAGAAGACTTGTCTTTGATCTATAAGGTAATGCTCGGATGTGACAGCGAAGGAACTGCTACTATCACAATCCGCAATGAACATATGGATATGTGGGGAGTAAACGCAGATGAACTTCATGAGCTTGCAGTGGCAAATACCAAGGAGATTCTTCCGGTTACCATCCAGTCCATGAACGAAGTCATGAGAGAGATGTTTGGAAAAGACGGTATGCCTGCAGAGATGGCTGATGTGATGTTTGAGGAAATGCCTCCTACACAGCAGATGTATGTTATCTCTAATGCTGCAAAGGTTAATGGAGCAGCTTCTATGTTTTATGAGGATGCACTTTCCGAGCTTTCTAAGAAGGTTGGAACTGACCTTTATATTTTGCCTTCATCTGTGCATGAAGTAATTGCGGTAAGTACGGAAATGGGAACACCAGAGGCTTTGTCAGAGATGGTAAGAGAGGTCAATGGAACTCAGGTTTCTGAAGAAGAGCAGCTTTCAGATCATGTATATCGTTTTGATGCAGCCAAGAGAACCTTATCTCTTGCGGATACAACGATGGAAGAACTTAAGAAAGCGGTGGGTGTCGAGAATATACGGATGATTTGAATAATTAATGATAATTAGAAAGGTTTGTATGAAATGGCAAAGATTGAAGAAATAAAGCGCCGATGGAATGAGAAATTTATATTAGCAGCCGCCCAACATCCAAAGCTTTACAGTTGTGAGTTGGAAGAAGGTGAGAATACTGCATCATTAAAAAATGATATTCTATCTGTTGTCGGCCTGGAAGACGATATTGCTATCATTCCTATCTTTGATGATTTTTATGTGGCAGAAGCGATGTATGATCTGAAAAAAGATCTTGAAATATTTAGAAAATCTTTTGAAGGTTTAAAGTCAGCTATGGATGAAGTAAAAACCAACTTTGACGACGGACTTTTTTATAATGCTGAAACCAGGACATTTAGCTTACTTAAGGAGTTAAATATGCAGCCTATTGATTATTTAAATAATCAGCTATAAAATAATGATAAGGAGATTTAGATTATGAGTGAACACAAGAATTCAAATTTACAGATGGCTTATATCAAGAAAGAATATGAAGAGTTTGCAAGAGCAGCGAGCGCGAATAGAGTAAAAGAGATCGATTATACATTTGTTTCTGATGAAGAAAAAAAGGAATCAAACGATGCTGATCGCTAATGCTGCAGAGAATTTCAATTTAGTATTCCCATATCTTCCCACTGCCTTAAATGAGGACAGTGGGAAGATTGTATCTAATAATGGCTTGTCAATACAATTAAAGGAAACCGGGATGACAGACTATTTTGGGAATACAATCTATTCACTTTTATTCAAAGAAACAGACGAAGATATTCTCTCGATTTATTTTGCGCTTGATTTTGAAAGAAAAGAATTAATACCGCTTGAATACGATAATATGTTATCACAGCAGCAGTGTTCCGCGTTTGATTTTTCAACCGGACTTATAACATCAGAAAAAACATTGATAAAACTGGATGCTTATTTTAATGAGTGTTTAAGAAATATATCTAACAGATTTAAATTCGCAGATGATTCATTGATATATGGCAACATGAATTATAAGTAAGAATTTATTCGAGATTCTTATAATTTTAGCATTTAAATATGGAAGTAAAAAGAATCATTCCTTTCTCCATTGAGAATTGAGTGGTTCTTTTTTAATTATATTCCATACCTAATACAAAGAATCATAACAACACTGCAAAAATCGAACAAAAAAAGAAAAACAGCACAATTTATGACACCACCTTGCCATAAAAAACTTGCTATCATCTATAGTATCAAAAGCGATATTGCTTAAACCGAGGAGGAAACCATGAATTATAATGAATTTAAGGAAGCTGTATTAAGTAAATTGAAGGATATTTACGGAGAAGATTATACCGTCTCTATAGTTCAGGTAAATAAGAACAACGGAGTTGTTCTTGACGGAATTAACATCTCAAAGGAAGGACATAATTGCACTCCAACTATCTATCTTAATAAATATTATGATTTATATGATAGAGATCTTTTCTCTTTTGAAGAAATAGTTAATGCAATCAATGATGCTTATATAAAAGCTGAAGTAGAAGCTGTTGACTTTTCGTTTTTTAATGATTTTGCCCAGGTTAATTCAAAGATATTTGCAACATTAATTAATAGAAAGGAAAACGAAAGCCTTTTGAAAGATGTTCCGTATATTCCTTATAAGGATTTGGCTATTGTGTTCAAGGCTTTAATTTCAGATTCAACAATTGGCAAAGGAACAGTATTAATTAAAACTAGTCATTTAGAACGATGGAATGTAAACGTTAATGACCTTATGGATGCAGCGAAGAAAAACAAACTCGAAGGAAGAACACCAATAGTAACATCCATGACAGATTTTATGAAATCATTAAAGGTTACATCGGATACAGATATGTCAGATATGCCTTTTGAAATGGAAGGCCCGCAGATGTTTATTCTACACACGGAGGATAAGTTCCAGGGCGCATCGGTAATACTTGACAACGATTTCATGAAGAAATTTGTTGATTATATTGGTTCTTCATTGATGATTTTACCGTCATCAATTCATGAAGTGATTGCTGTTCCGATGAATGACTTAAGAGATAATCATTTTGAAGAATTTGATGCTATGGTTAAAGCGGTTAACACAGAGTCAGTTGACGCAGAGGATATTTTATCAGATCACGTTTATGTATATGATAATAAAACGATGCAGCTTCTTATGCCTAATGAGTACATGTCAATGCAGGCAGAAGGCATCAAGAATAATATTCAGAAGATGTAATAGAATAAGAAAAGGTATTCTATGATATACTAAAACTTACCGGAGCTTCTTTATGAGGCTCCGGTAATTATATATTCAAAAAAAGAACGTTTTGGATATAATGGTTCGATTTTTGCTTGACTAAATTAGAAAAATGGTATATATCTAAATATATACTAATATTATTACTACTATTGGTAATTACCGATTTATTACAATATAGAAAGGAATATGACTGTGCCTCAACAACGAAGAAATAAAAAAATCGGAACTGTTCTAATTCAAAACATGGAAAAGAACAACGGCTTTAACGATGAAGTTATAAATATATACACAAGAACGCTTTATCAAAACATATTAAGAGAAGTGGATCGTCAAAATATATCTTATAATGCATTATCGCGAACTACGGGTATCTCGAAATCTACAATTGCTAGGCTTTTTAATTCTTCAACAGTAAAATCCATATCTGTAGCTACCCTATTTAAGATTTCTGCAGCACTAAATATTGAACCGTCATCTGTAATACCGAATATGAACTTTAATGTTACTGATTATCAGGGGATTTTTGCAGAATTAATAAAAGAACTTGATCCAATAGCAAAATCATTAATACTAGAGCAAGTATCATCTATGGTAAGTGCAATTAATACATATAAGCGAGAAAAAGAAATAACACAATGAATAAGATAAAAGAACTTTTTAAGAATAATAAAACAAGTATGCTTCTACTTATACTAGACGGTATCGTTATTATTTTTATGATATCGATCTTGATAATTCATAAAATGCCGGGAAGTAAGCACAATAGTAATGAAATCAAGAACAAAGCAGAAGAATCAGCGGAATCTTATCAAGTTATTAATGATTGCTTGTTAGAATCATACGGCATGATGATAAAAGGAGAGGTATATACATCCGGGGATAAAATTTTTAATTTTGGAGATGATAATAACTATAGTGGCTATGTTAATTCCGATAATCCCAATGTTCAGAATTGGATATATTCTCTTGATATTAGCTCCGACGTATTTATTCTTAAGCTATATAACTATGATTATTCTGTTTCTGTTTTTTATATTTTTGACATAACAGACGAAGGAAAAATCAGACTTACAAACCAATTTAACCCTGAAGATATTATTATTTTTGATTAACTATGATTCTTTTTATTTACTATTCCTTGGCTCCGGTTCAGGCTTTATTTAATTTTACAATCGGCTCTTTTGACGGAAAGATACTATTTAGCGAACGGCTTTTAGATGAAGAAAAAAAGCAAATTGGAAAAGAAGCTTTAGAAGCTGCGTTAAAGGAATCCTCTAAAGTAATAATGTATGAAGAAGAAAGCATGAATTTAATGTGCGATTTTCTTGGGCTTTCTATTGATATACCGACAGTCTTTTTGTCGGAAAAAGTTCCAGAAGTTATAGAAAATAAAAGTACGGACCAACGCGTGTATAATTTAGAAGAGTTTTTACGTTACATGGGATTTCCGGCTGTACTTGATAAAAGATATCCGGCAAATTATATAAAAGGTCTGATTTTCTTCTATAAAAAATGCTATAAAGATACTCTTTATGTTTACGAACGAAAATTGCCTTTAACAGTATTAGATTCATATAGCACTACATTTAAATATGCTTTAAAAGATCTACTTAATAAGCTTTTCCAAACGGATACTGTAAAATATCCCATTAAAGTTCAGGATATATCCAAAGATAGGATATTAGATTTATCAGTTGCTCCGATGAAAAGTTATGAGATTACTAATAATTATAAAGCCAGGCAATATTATAAAAGGCGATTAGAAGATCTAATCAACGAAAAGCAACATAGCATTTATGTTGGAGAAATGACATATTCTGAATATCCGTCAGAATATATAGATGATATCCTAAAAGAGAATCTTATGTCAGATCTGAACTGCTTAAAAGATATGGAACCAGTATTGGTGATTGTGAGATTTGACATTAAAAAAGAAACTCGATACTTGCCTCATATTTATTACATATTACTCAAAACGTAATTGCACCGTTAGCTCAGTTGGTAGAGCACTCGACTTTTAATCGAGTTGTCGCTGGTTCGAATCCAGTACGGCGCATTTCACAAGCCGAGCTCAGATGATTAAGTTACGTCTCTTCCTGGAAACTGTGCACTGTAGTTAAAGAAAGCAAAAGACAATGAAATGGGATTGTCGGTTTTGGGATATCCCAATTTACACAGTAGTAGAACTATTATCCCTTCTTGGTGCTAAAACCGCATATACCTTTTTAAATAATAGTAAAATCACTAACTATATTTGGTTAGTGATTTTTTATTTGGAAACGATGAAAGAAAAATACATTACACATGAGCAGATGATCCAAGAAATAGAAGAAGATAAGCTAAAAAGTTAACGGAATCAAAAAGAAAAAATTGAATTTTGATGCGCAAATGTCTAAAATGATAAATAGGATTATTTGTCCTGCGACAAGCAAGCCGGGGCATCGAAGGAAGTATACTTTATGAGAAAAACGTTTAGACACTTAACATTTAATGATCGCTTGAAAATTGAAGTTTTACTTAAAGCGGGCCATACACCTAAAGATATTGCGAAGCTTCTTGATAAACATATTAGTACAATATATAGAGAAAAAAACAGAGGATACTTTGTAGCGCGAAATAGTGACGAAACAACAGAAGTACGTTATAGTCCGGATATTGCTCAAGAACATATTAATGAAATAATGTCATGTAAAGGACCAAATTTGAAAATTGATAAAGAACGTGCTTTTGCAAATCGTATCGAGGATATAATCATTAATAAGAAATACAGTCCTGCGGCTGCGTTAGAAGCTATAAAAAAGGAAGGTAATACTATAAGTATATGCGTATCAACCCTATATAGCTACATCGATAAAGGCATATTCTACAAATTGACAAACAAGCAATTGCCTATCAAATGCAAATGCAAAAAACGGTCATATAATAGAGTCATTAGACAAGCTCGTCCAAGTAAAGGACTCAGTATAGAAAAAAGACCGGAAAAGGTACTCTCTAGAAAAGAATTCGGAAATTGGGAAATGGATACAGTAGTAGGTAAGCAGGGCATCTCGAAAAAATCCTTGTTGGTTTTGACTGAAAGAAAAACCCGAAAAGAGTTGTGTTTGCTACTTAAAAGGCATACAACGGAATGTGTAGTGAAAGCATTAAATACTCTTGAAAAGAAGTTCGGAGAACGAAATTTTAAAAAGATATTTAAATCAATAACTGTCGATAATGGTTCGGAATTTCAAGATTATTTGGGAATGCAAAAAAGCCATCGCAGCGATATTAACAGGACAACAATTTATTACTGTCATCCTTATTGCAGCTGCGAAAGGGGCTCTAATGAAAATCAAAATCGTATGATTCGCCGGCATATTCCAAAAGGAACAGATCTTAATATTCTAAAACAACGCGATGTTAAGCGAGTCGAAGACTGGATCAATAACTATCCGAGAAAGATATTTGGTTATAAATCTTCGGAAGAGATGTATAATCAGGAGCTAAATGCTCTTGGAATTAGTTTGTAACACAGAAATGTTATTTTTAATTATAAACTGGTTTTGCCAGTTTTATTTGTATATCCGTATTTTCCCTATTTTTTCTAACTAAAGCACGGTATTTGAAAATTATGTTTGAAGTTATGCTTAAAAACATGGATCTGGACCAAGACAATTTATTATATTTTTTTTCGCATTTAATATTGACATTTAAAAAAAGTTCTATTAAAGAAGAAAATGCTTGAAAAGATAGATTGTATAAGTTATAATATCATAGATTGTTGCCTTAAATGGTAATGGATATTATTAAATTTAGATCAATAGAGCAGTGATATGTATTAAGGAGGAAAACACATGATTTCTGCAGGAGATTTCAGAAACGGTATTACTATTGAATATGATGGAAAGGTTTGCCAGATTATAGAATTCCAGCACGTTAAGCCTGGTAAGGGTGCAGCTTTCGTTCGTACAAAGTTAAAGGATGTTAAGAACGGTGGTGTTGTCGAGACATCATTCAGACCAACAGAGAAGTTCCCGGCAGCCAGAATAGATCGTAAGGATATGCAGTATCTTTACAATGACGGAGATCTTTACTACTTCATGGATCTTGAGTCATATGAGCAGATTGGTCTTAACAAGGATGCAATCGGTGATGCTCTTAAGTTCGTTAAGGATAACGAAATGGTTAAGGTATGTTCCCACAATGGTAACGTATTCGCAGTTGAACCGCCTCTCTTTGTAGAGCTTACAATTACAGAGACAGAGCCTGGATTCAAGGGCGATACAGCACAGGGCGCTACAAAGCCGGCAATCGTTGAGACAGGTGCTCAGGTTTATGTTCCGTTATTCGTAGAGCAGGGCGAAGTAATCAAGATCGATACACGTACAGGCGAGTATTTATCAAGAGTTTAATTAATGACTTTAAGGAGAACCGAAATGGTTCTCCTTATTTTTTTGCATTATATTAGAATTTGTTTTATCGATACTTTCATTATTCTTTAATAAAAAATTTTAAGTAAGCTATTGCAAACTGTAAAAATAGATGATATTATAATTCTGACAAAAATAGTAGGAATTAATTTACTAGGAATTACAATACTAGGAATTAAATCTGTAGGAATTGGGTTTAAGTGAGGTAATCACATGAAACTGTCTACAAAAGGACGCTACGGTTTAAGAGCTTTTGTTGATATAGCGATCTATTCGGAGAAAGAACCGGTATCACTTGCGGAAGTAGCCAAGCGTCAGGATATTTCAATAAGTTATTTGGAACAGCTTATGACTAAGCTTAAGAAAGCTAATCTTGTGGAATCGGTTCGCGGAGCTTCGGGAGGATATGTACTTACAAGAAAGCCCGAAGAGATTTCGGTAGGCGATGTATTAAGAGCACTTGAAGGTGACCTTTCACCGGTTGAATGTGCAACGGAGGAGGAATCCTGTGAGCACAGTTGCGGCGCAACGGGACATTGCACAACAAGACTTGTGTGGAAGAAGATCAACGATAGCGTGAACGATACAATTAACAATATATTTATAAGCGAGCTTGTCAACGACAGCCGCAATGTAGGAGAGGAATAGACATGGAGAAGAGAATCGTATATCTTGACAATGCAGCAACAACCAAGGTACGTCCGGAAGTTGTGGAGACCATGATTCCGTTTTTTACGGAGAACTACGGTAATGCATCTGCAATATATTCGGTAGGAGCTAAGGCAAAGGAAGCTTTAACCGATGCGAGAGCTAAGGTTGCAGACTTGATCGGTGCCAACACTGATGAGATTTACTTTACAGCAGGCGGTTCTGAGGCAGATAACTGGGCACTTAAGGCAACTGCAGAATTATTAAAGGATAAAGGCAAGCATATAATTACATCGAAGATTGAGCATCATGCAATTCTTCATACATGCGAATACTTGGAGAAGAACGGTTTTGAAGTTACATACCTTGATGTTGATGAAGACGGTATCGTATCTCCTGAAGCAGTTGAAAAAGCTATTCGTCCGGATACAATCTTAGTATCCATTATGTTTGCCAATAACGAGATCGGTACAATTGAACCGATCAAAGAGATCGGTGAAGTTGTTCATAAGCACGGAATATACTTCCATACAGATGCGGTTCAGGCATTCGGGCAGGTTCATATCAATGTAGATGAAATGAATATCGATATGCTTTCCGCAAGCGGACATAAGTTATACGGACCTAAGGGAGTCGGAATGCTCTATATTAGAAAGGGCGTTAAGATTAAGTCATTCGTACATGGCGGCGCACAGGAGAGAAAGCGTCGTGCAGGTACAGAGAATATTCCGGGTATCGCAGGATTCGGTAAAGCTTGCGAGATTGCCAAGGCTACACTTGATGAGAGAATCAAGAAGGAATCCGAACTTCGTGATTACTTAATCGGAAGACTTGAGAATGAGATCCCTTATACCAAGATTAACGGTTCAAGAACACATAGACTTCCTAATAACGTTAATGCATGCTTCAGATTCATTGAAGGCGAATCAATGCTTATCATGCTTGACGGCAAGGGAATCTGCGGTTCATCCGGTTCTGCTTGTACATCGGGTTCACTCGATCCTTCACATGTACTTCTTGCGATCGGTTTACCGCATGAGATTGCACACGGCTCATTAAGACTTACATTAAGCTATGAGACCACCAAGGAAGAGATTGATTACACGGTTGATGAATTAAAGAAGATTATAGAGACATTAAGAGCAATGTCACCGCTTTACGAAGATTTCGTAAAGAAGCAGAATAAGTAGGATTAACGGAGGGTATGTTATGTATAGCGAAAAAGTAATGGATCATTTTCAGCATCCTAGAAACGTTGGCGAGATAGAGAACGCATCAGGCGTTGGTACAGTAGGTAACGCAAAGTGCGGCGATATCATGAGAATGTATCTTGATATCGATGATAACGGGATAATAAGAGATTGCAAGTTCAAGACCTTCGGTTGCGGCGCAGCAGTTGCAACATCATCAATGGCAACAGAGCTTGTAATGGGTAAGACTATTGAAGAGGCTTTAAAGGTTACCAATCAGGCAGTTATGGAAGCTCTTGACGGACTTCCTCCTGTTAAGGTTCATTGCTCACTACTTGCAGAAGAAGCAATTCATGCAGCACTTTGGGATTACGCAGAGAAGCACGGAATCACCATCGAAGGCTTAAAGAAGCCGAAGTCTGATATATCAGAAGGCGAAGAAGAAGAGGATTATTAATATCACTCCCTATAGTGATTAACTTAAATAGAAACTCACGTTAGACTAAAATATCCGGAGAGAGATCTCCGGATATTTTTATTGATTATGTAATTGTATAAAAGCTCTATTTTTTAAAGAATATCTTGCCTAATGGCTTAAAGCACATAGGATAGATTGCCATCGGAACGAATAACATAAGTCCGTATCTTGCTATTCTTACAAGGTAAGAAGCAAGTGTTGCGGATGAACGGAATTCAGAACTAAACGGCATCTTCAATAATACGTTAAGTGCATAATAAATAGCAAGTGCGCCGACTATTCTTAAGATACCTGTAAAGATATTCTTAGGCTTCTCAAACTTAACGAACTTTGCTTCGAAAAGATCTGCTCCGAATACACCGATCATCATACCGTAGCTTGAGTAGAAGTCTGTTGTTGTTGCGAAGAAAAATCCCGGTAAGAAGATTAAAAGCCAGATAAGATATACAATCTTGCGATTCTTAATGTACTTCTCCATAAGAGAGAAGAGGCATATACTTAAGATACCGATTCCCCAGCCTGCAAGAACGTCGGTAGGATAGTGAGCACCGAGTGCGAATCTTGAGATACCTACAAGAAGAATAATTATTGCTGCAAGTGCTCTAAACCAGCCTTTCTTAATCTTAACGGCTGCGCCGCCGAAGATTGCCATACTTCCTGCGGAGTGCCCGCTTGGGAAGGAGAAACCCTGATGCGTTACGTCATATAGGTCCGCATTGGGATCGACGGGTTTTAAGCATTTTACATTATCATGTACGAAATAAGGGCGTAATCTGCAGAAGATGTTCTTGATGAAACCAAATCCGCAGCTTGCAACCATATAGCGTCTTGCAACATACTTTGCGGTTTCCTTATCATAGATAAAGTAAAGAATGCACATAACTCCGATAAGGATTAATTCCTCACCGAACGCTGAACAATAGGACATAAAGGTCGTTCCGAAACTTCCCATATGCGCCTGGAGCCACTCCATAAGAGCCGGTTCCCAGTTGAAGTAGAATGTGTTACCCATGTTATAAAAGCTCCTGATATAAATTATTATAAACCCCGTTAGGTCTTACCGATAAACCCGATAAAACCATGTCGTTATTATATCACAATGCAGCCATAAGTTATAGCCTGTTGATTGATACTTATATCACAACGGGTATTTTCGCAAAGACATTAAATTTCAATGTGGTAAAATCTTTTTTCTATGCTATAATAAAAGTTGACTGATGGATGACCGATACTTGGTCATATTCAGAATAAAATACCGATATCAATTAAATAGGAGGATCATTATGTCAGTTAAAGTAGCGATTAATGGTTTTGGACGTATTGGACGTCTTGCATTCAGACAGATGTTTGGAGCAGAAGGATATGAGGTAGTAGCAATTAACGATCTTACAAGCCCTAAGATGCTTGCTCATCTTCTTAAGTATGATAGTGCTCAGAAGAAGTATGATCTTGCAGATACAGTAACAGCAGGTGAAGATTCAATTACTGTTGACGGTAAGACAATTAAGATCTATGCTGAATCCGATGCAGCTAACTGCCCTTGGGGTAAGCTTGGCGTTGACGTAGTACTTGAGTGTACAGGTTTCTACACATCTAAGGAAAAGGCAGCCGCTCACATTAAGGCAGGTGCAAGAAAGGTAGTTATTTCCGCTCCGGCAGGTAACGATCTTCCTACAATCGTATATAATGTTAACCATGATATCTTAAAGGCTTCTGATGATATTATTTCAGCAGCAAGCTGTACAACCAACTGCCTTGCACCTATGGCACAGGCACTTAATAAGTATGCACCGATCCAGTCAGGTATTATGCAGACAATTCACGCTTACACAGGCGACCAGATGACACTTGACGGACCTCAGAGAAAGGGCGATCTTCGTCGTTCACGTGCTGCAGCAGTTAATATCGTTCCTAACTCAACAGGAGCAGCTAAGGCAATCGGTCTTGTTATCCCTGAGTTAAACGGCAAGTTAATCGGCGCTGCACAGCGTGTTCCGGTACCTACAGGTTCAACAACAATCCTTATCGCAGTTGTTAAGGGCAAGGACATCACAGTTGACGGTATCAACGCAGCCATGAAGGCAGCTTCCAACGAGTCATTCGGCTACAACGTAGACGAGATCGTTTCATCCGATATTATCGGTATGAGATACGGCTCATTATTCGATTCAACTCAGACAATGGTATCTAAGATTGATGACGATACATATCAGGTACAGGTTGTTTCTTGGTATGATAACGAGAACAGCTACACAAGCCAGATGGTTCGTACAATTAAGTACTTCTCAGAGTTAAAATAATCAATTAGACTCGAATTAAAAGGGTCCGGTTCTTTGTGGACCGGGCCCATTATTATTGAAAATTAGAGGTGAAGTATATGGCATTGAATAAATTATCGGTTGATGATATTAACGTTAAGGGCAAAAGAGTCCTTGTTCGTTGCGACTTCAACGTTCCGTTGAAAGAAGGCAAGATTACAGACGATACCCGTATCACAGCTGCACTTCCTACAATCAACAAGCTTCTTAAGGACGGCGGCAAGGTTATCCTTTGCTCACACTTAGGCAAGGTTAAGAACGGCCCTAACGAAGGTGAATCTCTTGCTCCTGTAGCAGAGCGCTTATCTGAAAAGCTCGGAAAGAAAGTTAATTTCGTATCCGATTACAATGTAACAGGCGATGCAGCAACAGCAGCAGTTAATGCAATGGCTGAAGGCGATGTTGTGCTTTTACAGAATACCCGCTTTAGAGGCGAGGAAGAGACGAAAAACGGCGAGAAGTTCTCCAAGGAACTTGCAGATCTTGCGGATTTCTATGTATGCGATGCATTCGGTTCATCACACAGAGCCCACGCATCCGTTGAAGGCGTTACAAAGTTTATCACCGCTAAGGGTGGCAAGAACGCAGTCGGATACTTAATGCAAAAGGAGATTGATTTCCTTGGCAATGCGGTAGAGAATCCTGTACGTCCTTTCGTAGCGATCCTGGGCGGAGCTAAGGTAGCTGATAAGCTTAATGTAATTAATAATTTGCTTGAAAAGTGCGATACATTAATCATCGGTGGCGGTATGGCTTATACATTCCTTAAGGCAAAAGGATATGAGATCGGTACATCACTTGTAGACGATGAGAAGATTTCATATTGTAAGGAAATGATGGAGAAGGCTGATAAGCTTGGCAAGAAGCTTCTTCTTCCTATCGATACAACAGTAGCAGCAGCTTTCCCGGATCCGATCGATGCACCTATCGATACAGAAGTATTCCCTTCAGATAAGCTTCCGGCAGACAAGATGGGCCTTGATATCGGACCTAAGACTATGGAGCTTTTTAAGAATGAAGTTAAGAATGCTAAGACTGTAGTATGGAACGGACCTATGGGCGTATTCGAGAACCCGGTACTTGCAAAGGGTACCTTGGAAGTAGCAAAAGCTCTTGCAGATACAGATGCGACAACAATCATCGGTGGCGGAGATTCCGCAGCGGCAGTTAACCAGATGGGATTTGCAGATAAGATGAGCCACATCTCAACAGGTGGCGGTGCATCACTTGAATTCCTTGAAGGCAAGGCACTTCCGGGCGTTGTTGCAGCTGACGATAAATAGAATGGGAGGACATAAGATGTCAAGAAAGAGAATAGTAGCAGGAAACTGGAAGATGAACATGACTCCTTCGGAAGCAATTAAGCTTGTTGAAGAATTAAAGCCGCTTGTTCAGTCAGATAGTGTAGAAGTAGTATATTGCGTTCCTGCAATTGATATAGTTCCTGTAATTAACGCAGTTAAGGGAACTAATGTAGTTGTAGGCGCTGAGAATATGTATTTTGAAGATAAGGGCGCTTTTACAGGCGAGATTTCCGCACCGATGCTTGTTGATGCAGGTGTTAAGTACGTAATCCTCGGACATTCCGAGAGAAGACAGTACTTCGGTGAGGATAACGAACTTCTTAATAAGAAGGTTAAAAAAGCTTTCGAGGCAGGTCTTACACCTATTCTGTGTTGCGGCGAGACGTTAGAACAGAGAGAAATGGGCGTAACAATCGACTTTATCAATACTCAGATTAAGGAGTGCTTATTCGGTGTTCCTGCAGAGAATGTTGCTAAGATGGTTATCGCTTATGAACCGATCTGGGCTATAGGTACAGGTAAGACAGCTACATCCGATCAGGCAGAAGAAGTATGCAAGGCAATTCGTGACGTAATCCGTGTTATGTATAACGATGCAACTGCTGAATCCGTTCGTATTCAGTACGGCGGATCCGTTAAGGGCGAGAATGCCGCAGAGATCTTCGGCAAGCCTGATATCGACGGCGGTTTGGTCGGCGGTGCAGCACTTAAGGCTGATTTCGGTAAGATTGTAAATTGCTGATTTAGTTAATATTTAGGGAATCATGGAATGGCATGGTTCCCTTTTTATTTATTTTATAGATAGAATTATTGATTAATCTGCGGTAAAATATAACATATATGTCTTACTAAAAGGGATTATATTATAAGATGAAACTTAAGAAATTGACGGCACTTCTTATTATCGTGTCGATGACAGTATTAACGATACTTCCGGGATGTGGTAAGAAGAATTCCGGTGATAATGAATTTCATAAGGCTGAAGAAGAGCATTACGTAGATATGGAGACACTGAAGAATCGCGAGCTTACCAATGAAGCACAGATTCTTATAGAAGATCTGCTTCGTCTTGCCAATTCGCAGAATACTTACGGATATCCTCTCGATGAGAGCTTTTATCTGTGGTTCTATGCAAGATACGGAGAAGAGATTCTTAAGAAGCTTGAAAGTAAGCTTAAGGTAGGCGGAGACGAGAGCTGTTACTATGAATTAACAGGTAATACGTTGCATGTTCTGTGGGTATATTATTGTGCGGATAAGGGAATCCATCCTGATTATCTTGATAATGTATATGTTAAGAATGTGGACGCGAAAACTGATATTATCATAGATTTTGCAGGTGATATCAATTTCGATGATTCCTGGGGCAATATGGAGATTATGCTTAGTCTTCAGAATGAGCCCGAGCATTGTTTCTCCAAAGCGCTCCTCGAAGAGATGCATAATGCGGATATATTCATGATTAATAATGAATGCACTTATACTGAGGTGGGAGAACCGCTTGAGGGCAAGGCTTATACATTCAAGGCAAAGCCTGAATACGCTGCAAGCCTGCGTACACTTGGTGTTGATATAGTGTCTCTTGCCAATAATCATGTCTATGATTACGGTGAAGAAGGTCTTATCTCTACGCTTGAGACATTGGAAGATATAGATATGCCTTATGTCGGCGCGGGCCGTAACTTAGAGCAAGCGTCGGAGATAGTATATTTTATCGTAAACGGACGTAAGATAGCTTTTACTTCCGCAACGCAGGTTGAGCGAAGCTATAACTTTACGCGGGAAGCAACCGCAACAACTCCGGGAGTACTTAAGACACTTAATCCGGATAAGTATCTTGAAGTTATTAAAGAAGCAAGAGCGAAGGCTGATTATGTCATTGCTTACGTACACTGGGGTACGGAAGATACCGATGAGATGGGTGCCGATCAGAGGATGCTCGGTATGAAGTATATAGAAAAGGGTGCTGACGTTGTAGTCGGAGGACATACTCATTGCCTTCAGGGCTTTGAATACTTTATGGGTGCGCCGATCCTCTATAGTCTCGGCAACTACTGGTTTGACTGGACGACTGCGATATCAAGGCATACCATGCTTTTTCAGATAGTTATTCATGAAGATAATAAGGTAGATTACAGGGTTATACCGTGTGAATATGAGAACGGCTTAACTTATAAGATAGAGAATAAGGAAGAACTTGATAATGCATTAGGATACATAAGATCGTTATCCGACGGCGTTACAATAGATAATGACGGATACGTCAGAGAAGCACAGTAAGAGAGGATGTTAAGATGAAGAAAAGACCAACATTATTATTAATCCTTGACGGATTTGGATTAAATGAGAATACCAAGGCTAATGCGGTATATACCGCGAAAACTCCCAATATCGACAGACTTATGAAGGAATATCCTTTTGTTCACGGTAATGCGAGCGGGTTGCACGTAGGATTGCCGGATGGACAGATGGGTAACTCCGAAGTAGGACACCTTAATATGGGTGCGGGACGTGTTGTATTCCAGGAACTTACCAGAATCACAAAGGAGATTGAAGACGGGGATTTCTTCAAGAATGAAGCGCTTCTTAATGCAATGAATAATGTTAAGAAGAATAATTCAGCACTTCATTTGTACGGACTATTGTCTGACGGCGGTGTACACAGTCACAATACTCATCTTTACGGACTTCTTGAGATGGCTAAGCGCGAAGGTGTAAGCAACGTATACGTTCATTGTTTTATGGACGGAAGAGACACAGCTCCGACATCGGGTATTACTTATGTTGAAGAATTACAGAAGAAGATGAAAGAAATTGGCGTAGGTAAGATCGCAACCATTATGGGCCGTTACTACGCAATGGACAGAGATAACAGATGGGAGCGTATCGAGAAGGCTTATCGCGCTCTTACCGAAGGCGAAGGTGTTAAAGTTGAAGATGCCGCTGCAGGTTTAAAAGCATCTTACGATAACGATGTTACCGATGAATTCGTACTTCCTATAGTAGCAACTGAAAATGGCAAGCCTGTTGCGACAATTAACGATAACGACAGTATCATATTCTATAACTTCAGACCGGACAGAGCACGTGAGATTTCAAGAACTTTCTGCTGTGATGATTTCGATGGATTTAATCGCGGACCTCGTAAAAAAGTTCATTACACTTGCTTTACAGAATATGATGTAACAATTCCAAATAAGGAGATTGCATTTAAGAAGGTTGAACTTAAGAATACTTTCGGTGAGTATATCTCTTCACTCGGACTTAAGCAGGCAAGAATCGCCGAGACAGAGAAGTATGCGCATGTAACATTCTTCTTTAACGGCGGTGTTGAGAAGCCTTATGAAGGAGAGGACAGATTCTTGATCAATTCTCCTAAGGTTGCAACATACGACCTTCAGCCTGAAATGTCTGTATATGAAGTATGTGAGAATCTCGTTAATGCGATTCTTTCCGAGAAGTATGATGTAATCATCTGTAACTTCGCAAACCCGGATATGGTAGGACACACAGGTGTATTCGAAGCTGCAGTAAAAGCATGCGAAGCTGTTGATGAGTGTGTAGGCGAAGTTGTTCAGGCGATAAAAAAGGTTGACGGCCAGATGTTCTTATGCGCAGATCACGGTAACTCCGAGCAGCTTGTTGATTACGAGACAGGTGAACCGTTAACAGCGCACACAACCAACCCTGTACCTTTTATCTTAATCAATGCGGATGAGAAGTATAAGCTCAAAGATAACGGCAGATTATGCGATATCATTCCTACACTTCTTGAGCTTATGGAAATTGAGAAGCCTAAAGAAATGACAGGAGAGAGCCTTCTTATCAAATAATTTGGAGCATATATGAGTACATTAAGAGAAGATTGCGATTATATTGTTACTCATGCTATCTCGGCATGTATGCCGGATAAGCTTGTTATAAGTGCTTTACAAGATTTTAAGCGACCGAAAGGTCGCTTAATTTTGGTTGCGATAGGAAAGGCGGCCTTTAAGATGGCTGAAGGTGCGGCACTATCCTTACCTTCCGAAATAGACGAAGGTATAGTAATCACCAAGTACGGCCATTCTTATAAAAGCTCTGTCAATACAGACAGTATGGTGCGCTTAAGGGTATATGAAGCAGGTCACCCTATAGTTGACGAGAATTCCGTTAAGGCAACCGTAGAAGTGCTTAAAATGACGGAGAATCTGACAAGCGATGATGAAGTCTTGTTCCTGATATCGGGTGGCGGTTCAGCGCTTTTTGAAAGTCCTGATTGCTCTTTAAAAGAACTGCAGGATACTACGGACAGATTATTAAAGAGCGGTGCGGATATATACGAATTAAACCGCGTAAGAAGCAAGCTTTCGAAAGTAAAGGGCGGAAAGTTTGCAGAGCACTGTAAGCCTGCGCATATAACAACACTTATATTATCGGATGTCTTGGGAGATAAGATAGAAGTAATAGCATCAGGACCGGCAATCGGAGATAACGTGGAGACTAAGATCATCGGCAATGTGGAACTTCTTTGCAATGAGACAAAGAAAACCTGCGAGGAGCTTGGATATAAAGCAGAGATTGTAACGAGCACATTAACCGGATATGCCGTGGATGCGGGTGCTATGTTAGCTGCGAAAGCCCGAGAAGAAGTAAGTGCATGCGATAGATTCACGAGCAGAGCTTTTATATACGGGGGGGAAACTACCGTAGTCGTAAAAGGCGGAGGACGTGGCGGACGCAATACAGAGATTGCACTTTCCGCAGCACTCGGAATAGATAATCTTGATAACGTAGCTATATTTTCAATAGGTTCAGACGGTACGGACGGACCGACGGATGCGGCGGGTGGATTCGTAGATTCTTCTACAGTTAAAGCACTTTCCCGCGAAGTGATAAGGGAAGCGTTAGAGGATAATGACTCATATAATGCATTAAAAAAAGTTAATTCTCTTATCGTAACAGGCCCTACAAATACCAATTTGAACGATGTTTCCGTTGTTTTGGTCAAAAATTAAAAATACCTTTATCTTGTGCTTTGGCTCTTTACAAAGCACAAGTTTTTGTGTTATTCTATAAAACGATAATAGGAAAAGTGGAATACTTTCCAATGAATTAGGAGGAAATTATCGTGGTGAAAAAAGATGTGTATGACGCCTCGAGTATTACAGTCCTTGAGGGTCTTGAAGCCGTTCGTATGCGTCCCGGTATGTATATCGGTTCGGTTTCGAGAAAAGGTCTTCACCATTTAATATATGAGATTGTTGATAACGCGGTCGACGAGCATTTGGCGGGATATTGCAACAATATCTTTGTAACGATTGAAGAGGACGGATCCTGTACCGTTACGGATGACGGTAGAGGTATTCCTGTCGGTATGCATAAGAAGGGCGTATCTGCGGAGCGTGTTGTATTCACGACACTTCATGCAGGCGGTAAGTTCGATAATAATGCTTATAAGACTTCGGGTGGACTTCACGGTGTAGGTTCATCTGTTGTTAATGCGCTGTCTGAATACCTTGATGTTAAGGTAATGAGCGACGGTAAGATATATCACGACCGTTATGAGAAGGGACAGCCTGTAATTAAGCTTGAGAACGGCTTACTTCCTACTATAGGTACGACAAGAAGCCGCGGTACTTCCATTAATTTCTTCCCTGACGGAGAGATTTTCGAGAAGACCAAGTTTATTTCTGATGATGTTAAGTCACGTCTTCATGAGACTGCTTATCTTAACCCGAATCTTACGATTACATTCGAGGATAAGAGAGAAGAGACAAGAGAGAAGACGGTATTCCACGAGCCTGAAGGTATCGTGGGCTTCGTCGATGAGCTTAATAAGAACGTAGAGACCATTCATGATGTAGTTTATTTTAAGGGCGCATCCGAAGGAATCGAAGTTGAAGTTGCATTCCAGTTTACGAATGAATTCCGAGAGACTGTGCTTGGTTTCTGCAATAATATATACAATGCCGAGGGTGGAGCACATATAACCGGTTTTAAGACTATGTTTACGACCGTTATCAACAGTTACGCAAGAGAGCTCGGTATCTTAAAGGATAAGGACCAGAACTTTACAGGTGCAGATGTAAGAAACGGTATGACTGCCGTTATCTCAATGAAGCATCCGGATCCGCGTTTTGAAGGTCAGACCAAGACCAAGCTTGATAACCAGGATGCTGCTCGTGTCGCAAGTAAGGTTACGGGTGAGGAGATTCAGTTATTCTTCGACAGAAATGTTGAAGTATTAAAGAGCGTTATTGCCTGTGCAGAGAAGGCCGCTAAGATCAGAAAGACAGAAGAGAAGGCCAAGACCAATCTTCTTACCAAGCAGAAGTTTTCATTTGACTCTAACGGTAAGCTTGCAAACTGCGAGAGCCGTGAAGCGGACAAGTGCGAGATCTTCATCGTAGAGGGAGATTCCGCGGGCGGCTCCGCGAAGATGGCAAGAAACCGTATGTATCAGGCAATTATGCCTATCCGTGGTAAGATCCTTAACGTGGAAAAAGCATCAATCGATAAGGTTCTTGCCAACGCCGAGATTAAGACCATGATATATGCGTTCGGATGCGGTTTCTCCGAAGGATACGGTAATGACTTCGATATTACGAAGCTTAGATACGATAAGATAATCATAATGGCCGATGCCGATGTCGACGGTGCGCATATCTCGACCTTGCTGCTCACGCTTTTCTACAGATTTATGCCTGAGCTTATCCAGGAAGGTCATGTATATATAGCAATGCCGCCTTTATATAAGGTGGTGCCGCCAAAAGGTGAGGGCGAGTACCTCTACGACGACGCGGCCCTTGAGCGATACAGAAAGACCCATACGGAAAAGTTCACTTTGCAGCGATACAAAGGTCTTGGAGAAATGGATCCGAAGCAGTTATGGGAGACAACTCTTAATCCTGAGACGAGAAAGCTTAAGCTTGTAGAGATTGAGGATGCGAGAATGGCGTCTGATGTAACGGAGATGCTTATGGGTACGGATGTCGGTCCGAGAAAGAAGTTTATTCATGATAATGCGGCTGATGCCGAACTTGACGTATAGGAGTAGTTAATTAGTATTATGAAGAAGCATATGGAAGAACAGATCATAAGAACCGAGTACTCTGAGGTTATGCAGAAGTCCTTCATTGACTATGCGATGAGCGTAATCGTGGACAGAGCATTGCCTGATGCAAGGGACGGACTTAAGCCGGTACAAAGACGTACACTTTATTCCATGCATGAGCTCGGTGTTAAATACGATAAGCCTCATAGAAAAAGCGCTCGTATCGTAGGTGATACAATGGGTAAGTATCATCCGCACGGTGATGCTTCAATCTATGAAGCAATGGTTGTAATGGCGCAGGATTTCAAGAAGGGACTCCCGCTTGTCGACGGTCACGGTAACTTCGGTTCCATAGAAGGTGACGGCGCCGCTGCAATGCGTTATACGGAAGCAAGACTTGCGAAAGTTACGCAAATGGCTTTCCTTAACGACCTTGATAAGAATACGGTTGATTTTAAACCTAACTTCGACGGTATGGAGAAGGAGCCGGTTGTATTACCGGTACGTGTTCCGAACCTTCTTTTAAACGGTGCGGAAGGTATTGCAGTAGGTATGACTACAAGTATTCCGCCTCATAATATAACAGAGGTTCTTGAAGCGGTTAAGGCTTATATCAAGAATCCTGATATTGAAGTGGCTGAACTTATGGAATATATCAAAGGTCCTGATTTCCCGACCGGCGGTATAGTTGTAAACGAAGACGAATTACTTGAAATCTACACTACAGGTGTAGGTAAGATTAAGATAAGAGGCAAGATTGAGGTAGAGGAATTAAAGGGTGGTAAGACACAGCTTGTTGTAACAGAGATTCCTTATCCTATGATAGGTCTTAATATCGGCAAGTTCTTAAACGATGTATATTCACTTGTTGAGACCAAGAAGACCAATGATATCGTAGATATCTCCAACCAGTCTTCAAAAGAAGGTATTAGAATCGTTATCGAACTTAAGAAGGGCGCAGATGTTGAGTACATCAAGAACCTTCTCTACAAAAAGACTCGACTTGAAGATACCTTCGGTGTTAACATGGTTGCCGTAGTCGACGGAAGACCGGAGACTATGAGCTTAACGGATATCATCCGTCATCATGTTAACTTCCAGTACGAGATTAATACAAGAAAGTATAAGACTTTACTTGATAAGGAACTTGATAAGAAAGAGATTCAGGAAGGTCTTATAAAAGCCTGTGATGTAATAGATTTGATAATCGAGATTCTTCGCGGAAGTAAGAATGTGGCTGATGCCAAAGCATGTCTTACCAAGGGTGATACCTCGAATGTAACTTTCAAGAACAAGGAATCTGAAATGAAAGCAGCGTTCTTAGCTTTTACGGAAAGACAGGCAACAGCAATCTTAGATATGCGTCTTGTTAAGTTAATCGGTCTCGAAATGGAAGCTTTGATGAAAGAGCATGAGGAGACCTTAAAGAATATCGCTGAATACGAGAAGATTCTTGGCAGCCGTCTCTACATGGCGAAAGTCATTATGAAGGAAATCGACGGATTCATCAAGGAGTACGGAAGACCGAGAAGAACTGCAATCGAGAACGCTGAAGAGATCGTTATCGAAGAGAAGAAGATAGAGGAGCAGGAGGTAGTCTTCCTTATGGACAGATTCGGTTACTGCAAGACAATCGATCTTCCTACTTATGAGCGTAATCAGGAAGCTGTTCACGAAGAGAATAAGTATATTATTCATTGCATGAATACAGGCAGATTAAGTATCTTTACGGATACGGGCCAGCTTCACATGGTGAAAGTTTTAGATGTACCGTTCGGACGATTCAGAGATAAGGGTACGCCTATTGATAATATCAGTAACTACACAAGCTCTAAGGAGCAGATGGTGCTTGTTGAGAGTAAGTTGGACTTAAGCGGCAAAGACGTATTTATGGGCTCATCCGACGGTATGTGTAAGCTCGTTGAAGGTGATGAATTTGACGTTGCTAAGAAGACTACGGCTGCAACCAAGCTTAATGCCAAGGCTGCACTTATGAATGTAACAATAGTCGACGGAACGGAGACTGTTATTATTGAGACCGATAAGGGTTACTTCTTAAGATTCCCGATTTCAGAGATTCCGAAAAAGAAGAAGACTGCTGTCGGCGTTCGCGGAATTAAGGTGGGAAAAGATGATAAGATTATCGGTATCCATATCTTAAAAGAGGGCGAAGAGAAGTATATATCAAGAAAAGGCGCTGAAGTGGCGCTCCACAGAATTCACCTTGCGCATAGAGACGGTAAGGGAACAAAGAAATAGAGGTATCCATGAATTACAAAGAAACTATGGATTTTCTGGATATGACGCGTGTTAAGGGCTCCATACTCGGTATGGAGTCCATTATGCGATTATGCGAAGAACTTAGTCATCCGGAAGATTACGGCAAAGTCATTCATATAGCGGGAACGAATGGTAAGGGCTCTACGGGAGCTTTTATTGAGCATGCCCTTTGTTCCTTGGGTTATAAAGTCGGCAGATTTACCTCGCCGGCAGTTTTTGAATATGAGGAAATGTGGAAAGTTAACGAGGTTCCGATAAGTAAGGAGCGACTTGCCGAGCTTATGATGGAAGTTAAGGAAGCTTATGACAGAATAGTATCCCGCGGACTTCCGGGACCTACGGTATTTGAAGTTGAGACTGCTGCGGCATACCTTTATATGAAGGAAGAAGGCTGCGATTATAGCCTCATTGAAGTAGGCTGCGGCGGACTTACCGATGCAACGAATGTTGTCAAGAAACCGCTTCTTTCGGTTATTACTTCGATAAGCATGGATCATATGGCGTTTCTTGGTGATACATTAAGTGAAATTGCAACTATGAAAGCCGGAATTATTAAGGATTCTTCTCCGGTTGTTGCGCTTTTACAGAAGGAAGAAGTGAATACCGTAATAGAAGCTTCCGCAAAAGCGCATAATTCCAAGTTAACATACGCGGATGCGGGTAAGGCGGAGATTTTGAATATTACGCCATACGGTATGGAAGTCTCATACGATGGTGTTGATAATAACTTAAGGCTTACGGGATTCTGCCAGAAGGAGAATTATTGCCTTGCGGTTGAGGCTTTAAAGCTTATACTGGGTATAGATAAGCTAACGGAGGGAACTTTTACTGCATTAGGACAGACCAAGTGGCCGGGAAGATTTGAGGTTATTGCGGATAAGCCGCTTACGATTATTGACGGCTGTCATAACGAAGATGCAGCAATTAAGCTTGGGAAGACAGTTAAGAGTACTTTGGGCGGATATAAGATTCATGCCGTTGTAGGAATCTTGAAGGATAAAGAAGTCGAGAAGATTGTAGCCGAGGTTTTACCTTACTGTGAGACTTGTGTATGTGTTACGCCTCCGGTAGACAGAGGATTATCGAAAGAAGAGCTTGCAAAGGTGTGCGAAAAGTACTGCAAATCCGTAAAAATGGCGGATACAATGCATGAAGCGGTAGGTAAGTGCCGTACCCTGTATATAGCAGAAGATGATGCGGTTCTCGTTTTCGGTTCGTTGTCATATTTATATGACACGGTTTTAACAGTTTTAACATAGATAAGTGATAGAATCCACATTATAAATGTCGAATTATACTTGAAAGGGATAACGGTGACTTTATGACTCCTAGAAGAAGGACAGAAATAATGTGGATCGCAGGATTCGCTTTTATGATAACAGCAACTTCATTATACTCGTTCTATGTAGCGCCGAAGAGTATTGCGGTGATTGTTACAATAGGTGCGATTATATTGCTGGTTGCTGATTTTTTGTGCTGTTTTATCAAAACTTTGTCAGTAACCGCGGAACAGAGAATATTTGTTTTTACCGCGCTTATCTATCTTGTGTTTGACAGCTATATGATTCACTCGTTTGCGCTTGTGCCGATATCGGTAATTGCGGCGGGTGCATATATTCTACCTATTTTCAGTTACAAAGCCGTTCATTTATATGCGATGGTTGTATTCGATATTCTTGTAATCGATATGATTGCAAGCGCATTTGACAGGTCGTTTCTTTCCAAGATTGATCCGGGAACATTCTATCTTTCTGAGACATTTACGCTGGTATGTCTTGTATTCTTCGTGCTTGTTGCAAAGTATCAGGAAAGATATAAAAAGCGCCTTGAAGAAGAGACTGAGAAGGCTATTGAAGCTAATAAGAGTAAGAGTACATTTCTTGCCAATATGTCGCACGAGATCAGAACTCCTATGAATGCGATACTTGGTATGAGTGAGCTTTTATTGCTTGATGATATGAATGATACACAGAAAGAATATCTTAATACCATTCATAATTCTTCGAAGTCGTTACTTAATATTATTAATGATATTCTTGATTTCTCCAAGATTGATGCGGGCAAGCTTGAATTAATCGAAGACAGATACGATCTTGCGTCTATGACTCAGGATGTTTCCAATATTATCGAGACAAGACTTAAAGATAAGAAGGTTATATTTACCAATATAATAGATCCTAATCTTCCGTCCGTACTTATGGGCGATGAGGTAAGACTTAAGCAGGTTCTTATTAATGTCTTGGGTAACTCATGCAAACATACCAATAAGGGTTATGTCTCGCTTGAGATTAAGTGCGGCGAGATTGTCGATGATATGGTTGAGATTACCTTTATTATGAAGGATACCGGTTCCGGTATTCCGAAGAACGATCTTGAGCATATTTTTGATGCATTCAATCAGGCGGATACCAAGAAGAATCGTAACATTGAAGGTACGGGACTCGGACTTGCGATTACCAAGAGGCTTGCTGAAGCCATGGGTGGAAGTGTAGTAATTGAAAGTGATTATGGCCTTGGTACGTCCGTAACCGTTAAGGTTATGCAGAAGGTACTTAACAAGACTCCGTTCGTTAAGATAACAAATCCTGAGAAGTATAAGATATATCTTCTTGAGAGCAATCCTCATTTCCTGGATGCTTTCGTTCAGACTTTCGGAAGTTTGAAGATAAGTACGGTCGTTCTTGACGCACCTGATGCATTGAGCCAGGTTGATGATGTTGAGAATTCTTATGTATTCTATAATTTTGCTTCGTTTTATGAAGGAATTAAGGAGAAGAAGTCGGGATTTAAAAGGGCAAAGTTCATCGGAATGGTTAAGCTTTTCGATGTTGTGCATGAGGATATTCAGAGAAGAGAGACTCTCATGCATTCGTTCAGCATAACGAAACTCCTTGCAATACTTGAGAATCGCGCAAGTGATCAGAAGACGGAAGAAAAGAAGACCGTTAAGCCATTCAGGGCACCCGGTATCAAAGTACTTGTTGTAGATGATAACCCGGTTAACCTTAAAGTGGCTGCTTCAATGATGAAGTTTTTCGAACTTAATGTATCTTTCGCCGGAAGCGGAATGGATTGTCTTAAACTATTGGAACAGGGCAACAAATATGATATTATCTTTATGGATCATATGATGCCTCAGATGGATGGTATTGAGACAACCCACAGGATTCGTGAACGCGAGAAGGGTACGTACGAGCATAATGTAATTATTGCTCTTACTGCCAACGCTATTAAGGGCGTAGAGAAGATGTTCCTTGATGAAGGACTCGACGATTACATATTCAAACCTATGGATCTTGCAAGTCTTGATGCTATTCTTAGAAAGTGGATAGATCCGGACAAACAGTTTGAGAAAGAGTAAGACAATGGGCAAGAAAATCGTAGCAATATTTGAAGGTGTATATCCCTTGGTAATCTATTATGCAATAATCTCTTTTGTAATGGAGGGGTTATTGCATTTTACTGTCTTAAAGGAGGTTTCATATTCCCTGCCACAGGTCATCGCCAAGGGAATATGCATACCTGCAATGTTGTATTTTTATCATATGACAAGTCATAAGAGCCACCTTGGTAAAAGCTCCTTAGATAAGGTTAAGGCAGGCGCTTTTTCCGTTATATCAGGTGCGGTATTCTGTATAGGACTTAATTATGTGGTTGAACTTATCAAGCTTAAGGCTTATTCTCCGACATACAGAAGAATAACCGACGCAGTAAGCTCCGATATCTTTATTGTTAAAGTTCTTGCAGCCCTTATTATTGCACCGATTGTAGAAGAGCTTGTGTTTAGAGGTATTCTTTTCTTTAAGTTAAAGTGTGCCATGCCGCGTGTCTTGGCGGTTCTTATAAGTGCAGCAGTATTCGGAATAGCACATTTTAATATAGTCCAGGGAGTCTATGCTTTTTTACTCGGAATAATATTCGCCGTTATATTTGATATGACGGGTGAATTATGGACTTCAATTCTTGCACATATGGCAGCGAATACGCTTGCTTTCTTTCTTCCTGCGACTCCGTTATATAAGATAATAGAGTCTGCATCTGTATATAATCATATCCTTGGAATCGGAGCGCTTTTATTCGGATTCCTTCTTTTTTTCTATTGGAAAAAATCATGAAAATTTTTTAGAAATTAGGTTGCATTTCTAAGATAATAGTAGTAATATATGTTTTGTGATTAGCACTCGTATATCAAGAGTGCTAACAACGAATTTAAATACTATATTATCAAATAGATAGGAGGCAATTTTCTATGAAATTAGCACCGTTAGGGGACAGAGTAGTATTAAAGCACATTATGGCAGAGGAGACAACTGCTTCAGGAATCGTTCTCCCGGGTAAGGAGAAGGAGAAACCACAGCAGGCTGAAGTTATAGCAGTAGGACCGGGCGGAGTGGTTGACGGCAAGGAAGTTAAGATGGAAGTTAAGAAAGGCGACCATGTAATCTATTCCAAGTATTCCGGAACAGAAGTTGAAATTGATAAAGAGACATTTGTTATCGTTCGTCAGAGCGATATCTTGGCAATTATTAAATAATTTGGAGGAATTTTAAAATGGCAAAGGATATTAAGTACGGTTCAGAAGCCAGAAAAGCTCTTGAGGCCGGCGTTGATAAATTAGCTAACACAGTCAGAGTTACATTAGGACCTAAGGGAAGAAACGTTGTTCTTGCAAAGTCTTACGGAACACCGCTTATTACTAACGATGGTGTTACAATTGCAAAGGATATCGAACTTGAAGATGCATTCGAGAATATGGGTGCTCAGCTCGTTCGTGAAGTTGCAACCAAGACAAATGATGTAGCAGGTGATGGTACAACAACAGCGACAGTTCTTGCACAGGCAATGATCAAGGAAGGTATGAGAAACCTTGAAGCAGGTGCTAACCCGATTATCTTACGTCGCGGTATGAAGAAGGCTACAGATTGCGCTGTAGAAGCATTAAGCAAGATGTCTGCTCCTGTTAAGGGTAGAGACAACATCGCTCAGGTTGCTTCAATTTCTGCAGGTGATGAAGAAGTTGGTAAGATGATCGCAGACGCTATGGAGAAGGTTTCCAACGATGGCGTTATCACAATCGAAGAGTCCAAGACAATGAAGACAGAGCTTGATCTTGTTGAAGGTATGCAGTTTGACAGAGGTTACATCTCAGCTTACATGGCAACCGATATGGACAAGATGGAAGCAACACTTGATAATCCATATATCTTAATTACAGATAAGAAGATTTCCAATATTCAGGAATTACTTCCAATCTTAGAGCAGATCGTTCAGAACGGCGCTAAGTTACTTATTATCGCAGAGGATGTTGAGGGCGAAGCTCTTACAACACTTATTCTTAATAAGCTTCGTGGTACATTCAACGTAGTAGCTGTTAAGGCTCCGGGATACGGCGACAGAAGAAAAGATATGCTTCAGGATATCGCAATTCTTACAGGTGGTACAGTTATTTCCGAAGAATTAGGATATGAGCTTAAGGATGCTACAATGGAAATGCTTGGACGTGCTAAGTCCGTTAAGGTTCAGAAGGAGAACACCGTTATCGTTGACGGTATGGGCAAGAAGGCTGATATTACAGCAAGAGTTAACCAGATCAGAGCTCAGCTTGAAAAGACAACTTCTGAATTTGATAAGGAGAAGTTACAGGAGAGACTTGCAAAGCTTGCAGGTGGAGTAGCTGTTATCCGTGTAGGTGCTGCAACTGAGACAGAGATGAAGGAATCTAAGCTTCGTATGGAAGATGCTCTTAATGCAACAAGAGCAGCTGTAGAAGAGGGTATCATTGCAGGTGGTGGTTCTGCATATATACACGCAACCAAGGAAGTTGAGAAGCTTGTGAAAAAGCTTGAAGGTGATGAGAAGACCGGTGCCAATGTAGTATTAAAGGCTCTTGAGGCTCCGTTATTCTTCATTGCTGATAATGCAGGTCTTGAAGGCGCAGTTATCATCAATAAGGTTAGAGAATCCAAGGCAGGTATGGGATTCGATGCTCTTAGGGGTGAGTATGTAGATATGGTTAAGGCAGGTATCCTTGATCCGGTTAAGGTTACAAGAACTGCTTTACAGAATGCAACAAGTGTATCTTCAACAGTACTTACTACAGAATCCGTAGTAGCTGATATCAAGGAAGATGCGCCGGCTATGCCGGTTAACCCTGGAATGGGTATGATGTAAGCGATATATATGCCTTTAAGCAGGAGAATGAATAATTCTCCTGCTTTTTTGTGGCTTAAAACGGTGACAATATATACGCACACTCACGGCTATTGCTGCACTAAGTTCATTCGTCGCAAGGATGATCACGCGTGCCTCGCTCGAAACTCGCTAGCCTCGTCTCATCAGGACGAGGCTGCTCAAACAGGTCGAGCTCGTTGCTATCCTTGCTAGAATTCACTAAGTGCGCAATGCAAATGTTCGTTTAGCGTATATATTGTCCCGTTTTAGTTACGATAGCCGCAGTGGTATCTTATGTCATTTTGTGCAATAGATGAGATTATTATCATGTAGACATTTTTATTGATTTCTTGCATAAAAAAAGATAAAATAGTACTTGGATTGTTTTGCAACAAAGGAGTTTTTATGATTAAGAAACTTGCCTCATATATAGGCGAATACAAGAAGAATACTATTCTTGCTCCGGCTCTTATGGTCATGGAAGTTCTTATGGATACCATGATTCCGTACATAATGGCATTACTTATTAATAATGGTCTTGAGAAGGGTGACGGAGACCTTAATTATGTTATCAGAACCGGTGTTATAATGCTTGTTATGTCGTTCGGCGGATTATTGTTCGGTGTAACGAGCGGTATGCATGCTGCTATAGCTTCAACCGGACTTGCAAAGAACTTACGCAAGGCGCTTTTTAGTAAGGTGCAGGGCTTTTCGTTTGAGAATATCGATAAGTTCTCTTCTTCGAGTCTTATTACAAGACTTACCTCTGACGTAACCAACGTTCAGAATACATTTCAGATGATTATAAGAATGTGCGTAAGAGCTCCTCTTATGATGGTATTTGCTCTTATTATGGCATTCCGTCTTAATGCCAAGCTTGCATCACTATTTGTAATTGCGGTGCCTTTTCTAGCTGTGGCGCTTTATTTCATTATTACCAACGTACATGGCTTCTTCAAGCAGATGTTCAAAGAAATCGATAACCTTAACAACGATGTTCAGGAGAACCTTCTTAACATCCGTACAGTTAAGGCTTATGTTCGTGAATCTTATGAGATTGACAAGTTTGAGAAGATTACCGATAAGATTGCCAAGATTGCGGTTAAGGCAGAGAAGATAATGGTAATCCAGATGCCTATTATGATGTTCGTCGTTAACGCGATTAATGTGCTTTTATCCCTTATCGGCGGTAAGCTTGCAATTTACGGCGAAGTCGAGGTCGGCACATTAAACTCGCTGTTTACATATACAATGCAGATTCTTATGAGCCTTATGATGGTATCGTTTATCCTCGTAATGCTCGTTATGTCGATAGCTTCAGCAGAGCGTATTACCGAGGTTCTTAACGAGGAGAGCACCTTGAAGAATCCTGAGAATCCGATTGAAGAAGTAAAAGACGGTTCAATTACGTTTGAACATGTTGATTTTGCTTATGAGAAGGGTGAGGATAAGAATGTCCTTACCGATGTTAATATTGATATTAAGTCCGGTATGACTGTAGGTATTATCGGTGGAACCGGTAGTTCCAAGTCGACTCTCGTTCAGCTTATCCCGCGTCTATATGATGTAACAGGCGGTTCTGTTAAGGTTGGCGGAGTTGATGTAAGAGATTATGATATGCATGCACTTCGTGACGCAGTATCAATGGTATTGCAGAAGAACGAGGTCTTCTCGGGTACCGTTACTTCCAATATGCATTGGGGCGATGAGAACGCTACCGCTGAAGAGATTAAGAAGGCATGCGACATGGCTTGCGCTTCCGAATTTATCGAGCAATGGGAAGACAAGTATGATTATAAGATAGAGCAGGGCGGTAACAATGTCTCCGGTGGACAGAAGCAGAGATTATGTATCGCGAGAGCGCTTTTAAAGAAACCTAAGATTCTTATCCTTGATGACTCTACAAGTGCGGTTGATATGAGAACGGACGCGCTTATTCGTGATATGTTCAAGAATGAGATTCCTGATACAACCAAGATTATTATTGCGCAGAGAATAGCATCTGTTATGGATTCGGATATGATTATCGTTCTTGAAGAGGGACGTGTATCCGCAATCGGTACACACGATGAGTTATATAAGACCAGTGAAATCTATAAGGATGTATATGATTCACAGGTGAAAGGAGGGGATGACGATGCCGCCTAGAAGACCTATGGGCCCGCCGCCAAAACTTCCTAAGGGCCGTATGAAAGTAGTTCTCGGAAGATTACTTGCGCTTGTTACGAAAAAGCACGCCTTTGCAATTGTTATTGTATTTATCTGTTTACTTGCAAGAGCTGTTCTTTCCGCATACGGAGTATCACTTCTTAAGGAACTTGTAGATGACGGAATTAAGCCGATGATAGGAGTTTCCAATCCTGATCTTGGTCCGTTATACAGTGTTGTAATAAGAATGTCGATTACTTATGCGATCGTTGTATTCCTTGCGTGGTTACATTCGCGCCTTATGATCAATGTATCACAGGATGCGCTTATGTCTGTGCGTAACAGTATGATGCGGAAGATGCAGACGTTACCGCTTAAGTACTTTGATACCAATAAGAACGGCGATATTATGAGCCGTTATACGAACGATACGGATACTCTTCGTCAGATGATAAGCCAGGGTATTCCTAACCTGTTCTCATCTATAGTTACAATTGTTGCGGTATTCTACGGAATGATAAGAATGAGCTGGCAGCTTACAATATTTGTTGTACTTTGCCTTGTCATTATCGTATTCGTAGGTAAGTTCCTTGCGGGTAAAAGTTCTACCTTCTATGTAGCACAGCAGAAGTCAATCGGTAAGACCAACGGCTTTATCGAGGAAATGCTTAACGGTCAGAAGGTCGTTAAAGTATTTAACCATGAAGAGAAGGCAGTCGAGGAATTTAACAGATTAAATGAAGACCTCTGTAACAATGCAAAGAGAGCAAGTATATTTGCAAATATCATGATGCCTGTTATGGCACAGATGTCTAATTTCCTCTATTTCTTTGTGGCAATAGCAGGAGCAGCGCTTATTATTACAGGTAAGTTACCGCTTACACTCGGTACATTGGTTGCGTTTTTACAGTATACCAAGAACTTTACCAACCCTATAACGCAGGTATCTCAGGAAGTTGCATCCGTTGTTATGGCTTTGGCAGGTGCGGACAGAATCTTTACGCTTATTGATGAGAAGCCTGAAATTGATGATGGCACGGTTACAATTGCGCGCGTACATGAGAATGCGGACGGTACTTTGACAGAGTGCGCAGAGCGTACAGATCATTGGGCATGGAAGAAGGTTACGGACGGCGAGACCGAGCTTATCCCTCTTAAGGGATTCGTTAAGTTTAATGACGTAACTTTTGGATATAATGAAGAAAAGACGGTTTTAAAGGATATTAATCTATATGCCAAGCCGGGACAGAAGATTGCTTTTGTCGGTCATACCGGCGCGGGTAAGACAACAATTACCAACCTTATCAACAGATTCTATGATGTTAATGAGGGTGAGATCGTCTATGATGGTATTAATGTAAAGGATATTAAGAAGGACGATCTTAGACGTTCTCTCGGTATCGTATTACAGGATACACATCTTTTTACGGGAACAATCAGGGAGAATATAAGATACGGCCGTCTTGATGCAAGCGATGAGGATGTTGTTAAGGCAGCCAAGCTTGCAAATGCGGATTACTTCATAAGACATCTTAAGGATGGTTATGACACCGTAATTACCGGCGACGGCGGTATGCTTTCACAGGGACAGAGACAGCTTCTTTCAATTGCAAGAGCTGCGATTGCGGATCCGCCTGTTCTTATCCTTGATGAGGCAACTTCTTCAATCGATACGCGTACAGAGAAGATTGTACAGGATGGTATGGACAAGCTTATGGAGGGCAGAACGGTATTCGTTATAGCACACCGTTTGTCTACTGTAAGAAATGCCAAGGCTATCATGTATCTTGAGAACGGTGTTATTACCGAGCGCGGAACACATGAAGAATTGATAGCTCAGCACGGTAACTACTACAGACTTTATACCGGTGCTTTTGAATTGGAATAGGGGAGGAGTAATTTAATGGCTACGGTCGCAATAATGACTGACAGTAACAGCGGAATAACGCAGGAAGAAGCTGTCAAGCTCGGCGTATATGTAATTCCGATGCCTTTTATAATTAAGGGAACAAGCTATTTTGAGGGAATCAATCTTACGCAGGAACAGTTCTACGGACTTCTTGCGGAAGATGAGGAGATCTCGACATCCATGCCTGCAATGGGTAATACAATGGATATGTTTGATGAGATTCTTGAATCATATGATGAGCTTGTATATATACCTATGTCCAGCGGACTTAGCGGAAGTACAGCAGCAGCTACACTTCTTGCTGAGGACTACGGCAACAGAGTATATGTAGTTGACAACCACCGTATTTCGGTTACCCAGAGGCAGTCGGTGCTTGATGCAATAACACTTCGCGACAGAGGGATGTCTGCGGAAGAGATCAGGAATTATCTTGAAGAAGTTAAGGCAGACAGCAGTATATATATCATGGTAGATACCATGTATTATCTTAAGAAGGGTGGAAGGGTTACACCTGCTGCAGCTTCAATCGCAACACTTCTTAAGATTAAGCCTGTTCTTTCCATTAACGGTGAAAAGCTCGATCTTTTCAGTACTGCAAGAACCGTTAAATCTGCGAAGGCAACAATGATAGAGCAGATGAAGAAGGACTTTAAGGAGAGATTTAATTGTCCCGACGGTACGGGTATGAATCTTGAGATTGCCTATACTAAGGATGAAGAACTTGCAAAAGAGTTCTATGAGGAAGTTAAGGCGGAGTTTCCTAATAATGAGATAGTGCTTCAGCCGCTTTCGTTAAGCGTATCCTGTCACATCGGACCGGGTTCGCTTGCTATTGCATGCTCTAAGAAGATAGGATAGGGAATTATAAATGTCAGTAGAAGGATTTAATATAGAGGAACTTGTCGGCAATCCCAATTGTGTGGATGAGTATTCAAAGAGAATGGGAATGGTATTTACCGCACTCGGTAACGGAGAGGCTACAGCGCTTTTAACCATTCAGGATTGGCAGGTTAATCCGTTAGGTTCCGTTCACGGTGGTGTGTTATTCTCACTTGCCGATATTACTGCGGGAACAGCTGCGGTAGCAAATGGAGTTAAGGTTACAACACTTGATGCGCAGATGTCATTTCTCGCACCGGCGCTTTTATCAAGGACTAAGACACTTACGGCTACGTCTAAGATAATTAAGGCAGGTAAGACCGTACAGGTTATAGAAGTTGAAATTAAGGATGAAGAAAAACGCCTTATAAGCAAGGCGTCTTACACATTCTTCGTTATGAAACAATAAGTTATTCATCGTCTTTCTTGTGAGAAAGCTTATAGAACAGTGTGAATAACCAGATGAGAACAGGGATTATGATTGTTGCGGCGATTGAAGCCATGAATAATCCGAAGGAGTTCTCTGATGCGGTAAATGCCGCGAATATTGTTGCAATGTATAATCCGGCAAGAAGTACGATGCCGATTATAGCAAGTATTCTGCGAATCTTATCCATATACGTACCTCGCAATAGTTTGTTCGCTTTGTAGTGTAACAAATTATAGGGGATAAGGTCAAGCGAAACGTTTCGAATTGTGTATATTTGCTGACAAAATAGAATAAACTTGATTTTTTGTTACAAATGTATTACAATGGCAATATGTGTAGTAGTATATAAGTGAGGAGGAGATACACATTGAATTCATTAACCAAAAAGGCGCTGGCTTTACTTTGCGTACTTTGTGTTGTGTTCATTGCAATGGCGCATCCTGAATCGGCGAAAGCTGATTACACAGACAATGATCCGACTTTGATTGATACCGTTGATAATAAGTACAACGGCAAGTTATATGTTAAGTTCTACGTACCGGCTAATACAACGGTTACTTATACGGTCTATCCGGACCTTATGAATAACGGTGTACAGCAGGGTATGAAGTTGCAGAAGATTACAGATACGATTACCAATTCCACCGATTCCGTAATGCCTGTTACCAAGATTATTACGGTTAGATATTACGGTACATATATCGTAAGAGCTACCTACGGTGACGGTATTTGGGATGAGCATACGGTTGAGAGCAGACTTCCTTATTCCAAGAAGACTGCAAAGTATCTTATGAGTGAAGAGGATATTGCTGCTTACAAGAACGGTGAGGACGTGGCAATTGTCGATAATGACAAGATTACGGTAAGCTTATGTAAGGAAGCCAAGAACAAGAATACTACATCGGAAGTATTCCTTACGGTTACGTATTCCGGACTTAACGGAGATATCACCGTTGCGGAAGATAAGATTATAGAGCTTGTACCTCGTGCAGGTTTCTCTTATCAGGTACTTTATACACCTCGTACAGACGGTGTTAACGTATATCTTATGGTATACAATGCTGCAGGCGAGTATGTAAGATGTTTTAAGATCACACAGATTGATTATGTGAACGCAGGATACAGATTAAGAGTTTTATAATGATTTTAAAAGCAGGTCGTAGACCTGCTTTTTTGTTGCTTTTTGATGAAAAATTCTGCCAATTTTTTAATGTAAAAGTTTTTGAAAAAAGTTCTTTGAGATATTAATAATTTGTATAAATAAAAGTCAAAAAAGTATGGAAAAATTGTGACGCATTAATTATAATTATCATTGTGAGAAAAATTTATAGGAGGTCTCTAACTTATGTTTAAGCTTGAGCAAAATAAGACTACAGTCAAGACCGAGATTATCGCCGGCTTGACTACGTTCATGACAATGGCTTACATCATTGCATTGAATCCTAACTTACTTACAAACTGGGATGTAGGAAGCCCGCTTTGGAACGGTGTATTCCTTGCAACATGTATCGCATCCGCAATTGGTATGTTCGTTATGGCATTCTGTGCTAACAAGCCGTTTGCTATGGCACCGGGAATGGGACTTAACTCATTCTTCGCAATCGTAGTTGGTAACATCGTTGGACTTACAGGTATGTCATATCTTGAGTCATTCCAGTCCGCACTTGTTATCATCTTGATTGAAGGTATTATCTTTATTATCCTTTCTATCTTCAAGATTCGTGAGAAGATTGTTGATGCTATTCCTCTTGGAGTACGTTTTGGTATCGCTCCGGCAATCGGACTTATGTTACTTAACATCGGTCTTGGTTCCAACTGCCAGATCTTCTCCGATAAGGGTGGTCCTTTCTTCGTAATGAGAGATTTCTTCGGCGCACTTACAGCTAAGTATGCTAAGGAAGAGCTCATCGGTTCCGGATACGGCGAGATGGTACTTGCAGTTGCTACAATGTTTATCGGTTTATTCGTAATTATCTTCCTTAACCATAAGAAGGTAAAAGGATCCGTTATTCTTGGTATGCTCGTAGCTTCAGTTGTTAACTGGGTAGCTAAGATTCTTGTATTCAAGACCAATCCTTTCGAAGGATTAAAGACAGCTAGCTGGTTGCCTCCTTTTGGCGATATGGCTGCAACAACTTTATTTAAGTTTAACTTTGAAGGATTCATGCAGATTGGCTGGACAACAGCAATTACTCTTGTAATTACATTCTGCATTATCGATATGTTCGATACAATCGGAACACTTGTTGGTACAGCTTCACGTGCAGGTATGGTTGACGAGAAGGGCAACATGCCTCAGATGAGAGAAGCGTTACTTGCAGATGCTGTTGGTACAGTAGCAGGTGCTTGCACAGGTACTTCTACAGTTACCACATTCGTTGAGTCAGCTTCAGGTGTTGAAGCAGGCGGACGTACAGGTCTTACAGCATTAACAACAGGTATCATGTTCCTTGCATGTATGTTCATTTCACCTATAGCAGCTATCATTCCTTCAGCAGCTACTTCATCTGCATTAATCTATGTTGGAATTTTAATGCTTTCAGGTCTTAAGAACGTTAACTTCGAGGACATCACACAGGCAGCTCCTGTAGCATTAATGCTTATCGCTATGCCGATTTCAAGCTCGATCGGACATGCAATCGGTATCGGTCTCATTACATATACAATCATTAAGTTAATTACAGGAAAGGCTAAGGAAGTATCAATTCTCACATATGTACTTTCACTCCTCTTCATTATTAAGTTCTTTGTAGTTATGTAATTTATAGAGTTTAAGAAGAAAAAGTTGAAAAAGTTGTGGCGCCCGAGATTATCTAAATTTCGGGCGCTTTTTATTGTAGTTTTATATGAATTAAAGTATAATAGGTGAAGTGGGCTTATCCCATAGAATATTAAAATGAGGTGCATTATGGCATTATTGGAACAGTGGAGAAGCATGGCTTATAATGAGCAGGCAGACAGAAATGAGTTGCAGAGCTTCTGGAGAAGATATTTTGAGAAGGAGACTTCCGTATATGAGAAGCTTCTTACGAATCCTGATGAGGAAGTAAAGGGAACCGTTAAGGAACTTGCAGATAAGTTCGGAATCGAACTTATGGCAATGGTTGGTTTTCTTGATGGAATAGATGATTCGCTTGTAACACCTAACCCGATTGACACAATGGAAGAGGATACGGTTGTTTCATTGAAGTTTGATAAGGCTAAGCTATATAAGAATATGGTAAGAGCTAAGGCTGACTGGTTATACGGACTTCCGCAGTGGGAAAGCATTTTTACCGAGGATGAGAGAAAAGCTCTCTATAAGGAGCAGAAAGAATCCACAACTATCCGTGTAGGTAAGAAAGTCGGAAGAAACGATCCGTGTCCATGCGGCAGCGGTAAGAAATATAAGCATTGTTGCGGTAAATAACCAAGTGGCATACGCAGTATGACACTTGTCCCACGCAGTGGGATTCGAGCGCACTATGTGCGCCGAAGTTCAAAGAATAGCCAAGTGACGCACAAAAGTGCGGCACTTGTCCTGCGAAGCAGGATTCGAGTTCGCTATGCGAACCGAAGCTCAAAGAATAGCCAAGTGGCACTTGACAACGAAGCGCAATTGCGTTATCATTCAAATAATTTAACAAACCAACGCGTTGATGAGAAGAGTAAGACGTCTAAGTATATGACAGAGAGAATCGTGAATGCTGAGAGCGATTTAATAGACATTCGTCCGAAGACCACCTCAGAGCGGCCCTAATAAGGTCCGGTGACTACGTTATAGTCAGTTTGAGAGGCCATGAGAATGGCAACTTGGGTGGAACCGCGTATATTACGTCCCTTGCATATGCAAGGGACTTTTTTCATTTATTAAGGAGGAATTGATATGAAGATTACATTGGTTGATGGCTCTGTAAGAGAGTATCAGGAAAAGAAAATGGCATTCGATATCGCAATGGATATCTCCGAAGGTCTCGGCCGTGCGGCATGTGCAGCTGAAATCGACGGCAAGGTGTGCGATCTTCGAACAGTTATAGATAAGGATTGCACTTTAAGAATCTTTACAGCTAAGGACCCTGAAGGTTTAAGAGTTCTTCGCCATACAGCATCACATATTTTGGCTGAGGCTGTTAAGGTTGTACGTCCTAATGTTAAGGTAGCAATCGGACCTGCAATCGATACGGGATTCTATTATGATTTCGATACTGAGCCATTCTCCAGAGAAGACCTTGACGAAATCGAAAAGGAAATGAAGAAGATTATTAAGAAGGGTGAGCGTCTTACATACTTCGAACTTCCGAGAGCAGAAGCAATCAAGAAGATGGAAGATTTAAAGGAGCCATATAAGGTAGAGCTTATTCGTGATCTTCCTGAAGATGCAATTATCTCTTTCTACAGCCAGGGAGAAGGCTTCACAGATCTTTGCGCAGGCCCTCATCTTATGAATACCAAGGGAGTTAAAGCTTTTAAGCTTATCTCTTCTTCAATGGCATATTGGAGAGGCGATGAGAAGAGAGAGCGCCTTCAGAGAATCTACGGTACTGCATTTGATAACAAGGAAGACCTTGATGCTTACCTTGAGCAGCTTGAAGATGCTAAGCGTCGTGACCATAATAAGCTTGGCCGCGAAATGGGATTATTTACAACTGTAGATGTAATCGGACAGGGACTTCCTCTCTTTACACCTAAGGGAACCAAGATGATTATGAAGCTCCAGAGATGGATTGAGGACCTTGAGGACAGAGAGTGGGGCTACGTAAGAACAAGAACTCCGTTAATGGCTAAGTCAGACCTTTACAAGATTTCGGGTCACTGGGATCATTATCTTGACGGAATGTTCGTTCTTGGCGATCCGGAAGACAAGGAATGTATGGCACTTCGTCCTATGACATGTCCGTTCCAGTACTTTGTATATAAGAATGAGCAGAAGTCCTACAGAGACCTTCCGTATAGAATGAGCGAGACTTCAACACTTTTCAGAAACGAAGACTCCGGAGAAATGCATGGACTTACAAGAGTTCGTCAGTTTACTATATCTGAAGGACATAACATTATCCGTCCTGACCAGGCAGAGCAGGAGTTAAAGAACTGTATCGACTTGGCTTACCATATTCTTTCTACACTTGGTTTACAGGATGACGTTACATACAGACTCTCAAAGTGGGATCCTGCCAATACAGAGAAGTATATCGGTGACGAAGACTATTGGAACAGAACACAGGGTGCTTTAAGAGAAGTTCTTATTGAGAAGGGTGTTCCGTTTACAGAGGCAGACGGAGAAGCAGCTTTCTACGGCCCTAAGATTGATATTCAGGCTAAAAATGTATACGGCAAGGAAGATACAATGATTACGGTTCAGCTTGACTGCGCTTCCGCAGAAAAGTTCGATATGTACTTCATCGACCAGAACGGTGATAAGGTTCGCCCTTACATTATTCACAGAACATCAATGGGATGCTATGAAAGAACCCTTGCTTGGCTTATCGAGCACTATGCAGGTAACTTCCCTACATGGCTTTGCCCTGAACAGGTAAGAATTCTTCCTATATCCGATAAGTATATTGATTATGCGGATAAGGTATGTGCTGAGCTTCGTGCTCGCGGCATTGAGACTGAAGTTGATGCGCGTTCCGAGAAGATCGGATTTAAGATAAGAGAAGCTCGTCTTGACAGAATCCCGTATAGACTTGTTGTCGGTGAGCAGGAAGAAGCTGCGGGCGAAGTAGCAGTAGGATCAAGATTTGCCGGTGATGAAGGCAAGATGTCAGTTAAGGAATTTGCCGACAGAATCTGCGAAGAGATTCGTACCAAGGCAATAAGAGAAGTAACTGTACAGCAGGATAACAAGTAAGGTGTGATTATGGACTATATGATTAATTTTCCGAACATAGGAATACATCTTAACTATGTGGGAAAAAGCTTTTTCATAGGTAAGCTTGAGATAGCTTTTTACGGCGTATGTATTGCTTTGGCGGTACTTGCCGGAATTGCAATGGCGTGCTATGAAGCAAAGCGAAGCGGGCAGAATCCCGAGACTTATATGGACCTTGCAATATATGAGGTTGTTTTCTCGGTTATAGGAGCAAGACTTTACTATGTAATCTTTAAGTGGGATTATTACGGTAAGCATCCTGCTGATATTATCAATATAAGAGGCGGCGGACTTGCGATATACGGTGCGGTTATAGCAGCGATTATTACCGCATTTATCTATGGCAAGGTTAAAAAGCTCTCATTTCCGCTTTTGACCGATACAGCGGGACTTGGCCTTGTCTTGGGACAGATAATCGGCAGATGGGGCAATTTCTTCAACAGAGAGGCATTCGGAGGATATACGAATAATCTTCTCGCAATGCAGCTTCCTGTATCTGCGATAAGGGATAACGAGATAACACCGCTTATGGAAGCAAATTCCGTTGTTATAGACGATATTAAGTTTGTACAGGTACATCCGACCTTCCTTTATGAAGGACTCTGGAATTTGGGCGTTTTTATACTTATGAATGCATTTAAGAGACATAAGGCCTTCAACGGCGAAGTGTTCTTATGGTATCTTGGCGGATACGGAATCGGAAGATTCTGGATTGAAGGACTTCGTACGGACCAGCTTCAGATAGGAAGTACGGGAATTGCGATATCGCAGGTTCTCGGAATGGTATTATTCGTTGCAGCGCTTATCATTGATATAGCTGTAAGAATAAGACTTAGGAAGAAGTGTTCCCCTGCAGCATAGACACAAAAGTTTCATAATTTCATATTGAAAAGTATGGAGTAAAAGCTCCGGAAAAATGACTTATTTAGTGGTCGTTTTTTCGGGGCTTTCTTTATTTTGTGGTTTTATAAAAAATCCGTGAAACGTGCAGAAAATCAAGAAAAACACTTGATTTAATGTGCAATTTGTAGTACTATATGATTGAAAGTGGAGTGAAGTGGTGGGAAGTACCACGAAGTGGTGGATAAGTTAATAACTTCGTGGATAACCGCTTAAAAATCGAAAGAATCGTGGAAAGGAGGAATAATCATTATGTTCATGGGTGAGTATAATCATTCGATTGATGCCAAGGGCAGAATGATAGTTCCGTCCAAGTTCCGTGAGGAGTTCGGTGATGAGTGCGTTATTACAAAAGGTTTTGACGGTTGTCTCTACGGATACACCACTACAGAATGGAAGAACATCGAAGAGAAGTTTAAGACGGTTAACTTAACTTCGAAGGATGCGAGGAAGTTCTTAAGATTCTTCTTCTCCGGTGCAGCTTCGTGCGAGATTGATAAGCAGGGAAGAGTACTTATACCGCCTGTGCTTAGAGAATATGCAGGACTCGATAAGGATATAGTAACCGCCGGAACGTTATCGAGGATTGAGATCTGGGATAAGCAAAGATGGCAGGATAATACATACGATGATATGGACGAGATTGCAGAGCATATGGCAGAACTCGGACTTAGCATATAGAAAGGCATAAGAAATGGAATTCAATCATGTATCGGTTTTACTTAATGAGACAATTGAATCGCTCAATATTAAGCCTGACGGGATATATGTAGACGGAACACTTGGAGGTGCGGGACATTCTTTTGAGATATGCAAGAGACTTAATGAAAACGGACGGCTCATAGGAATCGACCAGGATGAAGACGCAATTAATGCAGCGACTCTGAAGCTTATGCAATATAACGAGAGGGCGATGATAATCAGGGATAATTATAAGAACCTGGTTACAAGAGTTAAGGAGCTTGGTATTGAGAACGTAGACGGAATACTTCTTGACATCGGGGTTTCATCCTTCCAATTGGACACAAAAGAACGAGGATTCTCATATATGGAAAAGGATGCACCGCTTGATATGCGAATGGATAACAGGAATCCTTTAACAGCAGAGATGATCGTTAACGAATATGATGAAAATGAAATATTTAAGATAATAAGAGATTACGGTGAAGACAAGTTCGCCAAGAACATCGCGAAGCACATAGTAGCCGAGCGAAGTAAGGGGAGAATCAAAACAACAGGTGAACTTGCAGAGATAGTAAGACATGCGATTCCTAAGAAGTTCTGGATGGATGGTCCGAATCCTGCGATGAGAACTTTCCAGGCACTTAGAATTGAATGTAATAAGGAGCTTGAAGTCTTAACAGATTCCATAGACGGAATGATAGATTTCTTAGCACCTTCGGGGAGATTAGCAATAATAACGTTTCATTCCTTGGAAGACAGAATTGTTAAGGAAGCATTTAAGAGGAATGAGAACCCGTGTACATGCCCTAAGGAATTTCCGGTGTGTGTATGTGGGAAGAAAAGCAAAGGACATGTAGTTACGAAAAAGCCTATTACGCCATCAGCTGAAGAACTTGAAATTAACAGCAGATCACACAGCGCAAAGCTTCGTGTATTCGAGAAAGCTGCGAAATAAAAAAGGAGAAGACTTATGGCAAATGTTTCATGGATGAATGAGGAGTATGTTGAAGGAACCGCTGCTCCGGCGTTTGATTTTAGCAAGGAAGCTGCAAGAAGACAGGCAATAGCAGAGGAGAATGAGAGAAGACGTCTCGAGGAAGAAGAAGCTCGCAGACTTCATAGAGTTCATACTCTTGCATGCCAGAAGAGAAAGAGCAGAATCAATATGGTTGCAATGATCGGTGCAACTGCTCTTGTTATGGTCTTATGTGTATCCTACATTAACTTAAGAGCAGAGTACAATAAGAGATTAAATCATGTCACTTCTTTAAAAGCGCAGCTCGTTAATCTTACCGAAACCAACAACGTATACGAGAAGAGAATCGAAGCATCCGTAAATCTTGAAGAGATTAGAGATAAGGCCATAAATGAACTTAAAATGGTATATCCTGCAGAGGGCCAGATTCAGTATTATCATATTGACAATACGGATTATATGGAGCAATATAGAGATATCCCAGGCGGAAAGGATAATACCGTTTTCGGCATGATATTTACCGGCAAGTAAAATGCGGTTAGGATAGAGAATTGAAGTCTTATAAAAGAACAATAAGAAAGACAATCAATAAGAAATTAACGGTAGTGCTCGTGATAATATTCGCGGCACTACTGTTTTTAGTGGGAAGAATTATATATATTCAGATGGTTCAGGGCGAGCGTTATAAGAGAATAGTCCTTAATCAGCAGGAGTACTCGTCACTTACGATTCCTTATAAAAGAGGTGATATTGTAGACAGAAACGGTACAATCCTTGCAACAAGTATGGATGTATATAATGTAATACTTGACTGCAAAGTACTTAATGCTAAGAAGGACTGCATTGATGTAAGTGTCGGAGCACTCGTTAAAATATTTGAATTAGATGAAACCGAGATAAGAGAGAAGCTTAACGAGAACAAGACAAGTCAGTACATTGTATTAAAGAAAAAGGTTTCCTTCGAAAAAGTTCAGGAATTCAATGCATATAAGGAAACTGTTGATACGAACAAAGCCTATATAACCGGTATATGGTTTGAGAAGGAATATATTAGAATGTATCCTTACGGAAGCCTGGCAGCCAATGTTATAGGTTTTATTACAGCAGGTAATGAAGGTGTGACCGGATTAGAGAAGTATTATAACGATACATTAAACGGCATTAACGGAAGACAGTACGGATATCTTGATTCCGACAATGATTTCCAGAAGAATATTATTAATCCTACGGATGGTCATACATTGTGCACCACGCTCGATCTTAATGTTCAGATGGTAGTAGAGCAGAAAATCAAAGCTTTTAATGACAGTTTAAGCTACGGAGAGTATGGACTCGGAAGTAAGAATACGGCTGTAATCGTTATGGACCCTAACAGCGGCGAAATATATGCTATGGCATCATATCCTTCATTTGATCTTAACGATCCGAGAGATCTTTCCATGTATTATTCGGAAGAACAGATTGCTGAAATGTCTGATGAAGAGATTCTTAATATACTCAATAACCTCTGGAATAATTTCTGCGTAACATCGACATATGAGCCGGGTTCTACCGCGAAGCCCTTTACGGTTGCGGCAGGCCTTGACTGTGGTAAGCTTACCGGTGACGAGCATTACTATTGTGACGGCTCAGAGAATGCCGGCGGACATAAGATAAGATGCGTTAACCGTGAAGGCCACGGATGGGAGACCATAGAGCAGGCAATCAATAATTCCTGTAATGACGCGCTTATGCAGATGAGCCGTGTAATCGGAGTTGATGCTTTTACGAAGTATCAGGCGATCTTCGGATTCGGTAAGAAGACCAATATTGACCTTCCGGGTGAAGCAAGAACAGATACTTTAATCTACACAATCGATAATATGAATGCAGCATCGCTTGCAACCAACTCGTTCGGTCAGAACTTTAATGTAACCATGGTTCAGCTTGCAGCGGGCTTTTCGTCGCTTATCAACGGAGGCAATTATTATAAGCCTCATATATTAAAAGAGTGCTGGACAGCGGATGGAAGAGCGGAAGAACAGCTTTCGTCATATCTTATAAGACAGACCATATCCGAAGAGACTTCGAGATATTTACGAAAATACTTATATACAACGGTTCAGGTAGGAACAGGCCATTCTGCCAAGGTAGAAGGTTACACCATGGGCGGTAAGACCGGTACCGCGGAAAAGCTCCCACGAGGCAACAAGAAGTACCTGGTATCTTTCATCGGATTTGCACCGGCGGCCAATCCTAAGCTTTTAATATACGTAATTATTGATGAACCGAATCTTGAGAACCAGGCGCAAAGTTCGCTTGCAACGAATCTTGCGAAAGAGATTATGACAGAGATACTTCCTTACTTCAACATTTATCCTGATGAAGACAAGGAAGGAAGCGTTCCGACTCTGACTCCGCCTGAAGAAAATTACGAGGATGATATTTTCGGAGATTAATAATCTTTAATGGTTGCCATAGCACTTTAAGTGGTCTATAATTTATTCGTTATATATATTATAGAGGTGATTTTTATGTATTTGCAGGAGATAATTCTTCCGCTTATAATTGCTTATTTCGTTACCGTGGCGGTCGGCCCGGTACTTATTCCATGGCTTAAAAAGCTCAAAGTCGGCAATACCGAGAGAGAGGAACTTGAGTCTCACCAGGTTAAGAACGGTACCCCTACAATGGGAGGCATGCTTATCCTTGCGGGACTTACCGTTGCTGTCTTAATAAGCATCGGCAAGTATCCTAAGGTATTACCTGTTTTAATTCTTACCTGGGGATATGCGGTAATCGGTTTTCTTGATGATTATCTTAAGGTAGTATTGAAACGCTCCGACGGACTTTTGAGCTATCAGAAGATGCTTCTTCAGATTGTTGTAACAGCTGTATTTGCAGCTTATATGGTATTTTTCTCAGGCAACGATCTTACACTTTTAATTCCGTTTTCGCAGTATTTCGTAGCAGGCGGTTATTATCTTAACGCAGGCTTTTTGACAATACCTTTGATGTTCTTTGTTGTTATCGGAACGGCTAACGGTGTTAACTTTACCGACGGTCTTGACGGACTTTTATCAACCGTTACACTTCCGGTATCACTTTTCTTTATTTGCGTATCACTTTACAAGACAGAGCAGGTTGCATTACTTCCTGCAGCTGTAATAGGTGCGCTTCTTGGATTCCTTATGTTCAATGCATATCCTGCCAAGATATTTATGGGCGATACAGGCTCACTTGCACTTGGCGGTTATGTTGCCGGAATGGCATATATACTTAAGCTTCCGCTTTACTTACCGATTGTCGGTTTCATTTATTTTGTTGAGGTATTATCGGTAATTATTCAGGTATCTTACTTTAAGTACACGAAGAAGAAGTACGGTCAGGGTAAGCGTATATTTAAGATGACGCCTATCCATCATCACTACGAACTTAAGGGATATTCAGAGACTAAGGTTGTTGCTTTCTTTGCAATAGTTACAGCACTTCTTTGTCTCGTAGGCTTTGCCGGTATATGCGGAGGTAAATTATGATTCTTGACGGTAAAAAAATTCTTGTCGTAGGTTCCGGAAAGAGCGGAGTTGCGGCAATTGCACTTTTAAAAGAAAAAGGTATCGAAGCAACACTTACAGATTCCAATGAGAAGCTTGATGTTAATAAGCTTATTAACGATAATCCTGTATTGCGCGGTGTTAATATCATTGTTGGCGAGCTTAGCGATGATGTTAAGAAAAGCACTGATTGCCTTATATTAAGCCCGGGCGTACCTACGGATCTTCCGTGGATTAACGAGATGCGCAATCGCGGTGTTATGATTATAGGTGAGATTGAATTAGGATATATCTGCGGTAAAGGCAGTGTTATCGGTATTACGGGAACCAACGGTAAGACCACGACTACAACTCTTACGGGCGAAATTATGAAGGCTTATTATAAGCACGTTGATGTTGTCGGTAATATCGGTATTCCTTATACAGAGAAGGCTGCAGCGCAGGTAGAAGATCAGATTACGGTTGCAGAGATAAGTTCATTCCAGCTTGAGACAATTATTGATTTTCATCCTGTAGTTACTGCAATTCTTAATATTACACCGGATCATCTTAACCGTCATCATACGATGGAAGCATATATCAAGGCTAAGGAAGATATTACACTTAATCAGACAAAGGATGACGTATGCGTACTTAATTACGACAGTCCTGATACGAGAGCTTTTATCGACAGATGCCCTGCAACGGTTATAGCTTTTTCATCATCAACGAAGTTAGAGAACGGATTCTACTACGAAGATGGTGCAATCTATCGTGCAGGCGTAAGAAATTACAAGGGTTATGAGGGTAAAGCCGTATCATATAACGATAACCCTGCAGAACCGAAGAAGATTATGAATGTTACCGACATGAATCTTGTCGGAATGTGCAATATAGAGAATGTTATGGCTGCACTTGCGATTGCGGAAGCCATGAATGTGCCGCTTGATATTACACTTAAGGTTATAAGAGATTTCAAGGCTGTTGAGCACAGAATCGAATTCGTTGCAACCAAGAACGGCGTAGATTACTACAACGATTCTAAGGGAACGAATCCGGATGCAGCAATTCAGGGAATTAAGGCTATGACAAAGCCTACAATCCTTATCGGAGGCGGATATGATAAGGGCAGCGAGTATGACGACTGGATCAAGGCTTTTGATAACAAGGTTAAGCTTCTTGTTCTTATCGGTGTTACACGCGACAAGATTGCGGAATGTGCTAGAAAATACGGTGTTACCAACATCGTAATGGCTGATACATTCGAAGAGTGTATGGATATATGTATTAAAAACGCATGCCCGGGAGATGCGGTCTTACTTTCACCTGCTTGTGCAAGCTGGGGAATGTTTGATAACTACGAGCAGCGTGGACGTATCTTTAAGGATATTGTCAGAAACATCAAGGAGAATTAATTGATGCCCGACGCAAGAGTTAAGGAAGTTAAGAAGAAAAAGCGCAAGGAGAAGAGGGAGACATCTGTCTTCTTCTTTGATTATACGCTTTTATTTATTACGCTTTTCTTACTTGCTTTTGGCCTTCTTATGGTATATTCGACGTCGTCATATGTGGCAGAACTTAAATTCGGACGTGCAAATTACTATTTTATGAAACAGTTAAGAAATACTATCTTAGGTCTTGTTGCGATGATAATTGCAGCCAATTTTGATTATAAGTGGCTTAAGAGATTTGCACCTTGGGTATACCTTAGTTCATTGGTTCTTATATATCTGGTTTTTGTTATTGGTAAAGAAATCAACGGTTCTAAGAGATGGATTGTTATTAATGGTATATCTTTCCAGCCTTCCGAGTATGCAAAGCTTGCGATAATTATATTTATGGCAGCATTTCTTGTAAGTATAGGAGACAAGATAGATGATATCAAGACGGTGGTCAAGGCATTCGTGCTTGTAATGCCTGCGTTCGCCGGAATAGCTATAACAAATCTTTCCAATGCTATTATCGTAATGGCAATTGTACTTATAATGATTTTTGCATCAAGCAGAAAGTATATGCAGTTTTTGCTAACCGGTATGGTGCTCGTATTTATAGGCGCGGTATATATCATGAAAGTCGGCTACAGAGCACAGCGTATCGATGCATGGCTTAATCCGGAGACAGCAAAGAACGGCGGTCAGACCCTTCAGGGTTTGTATGCTATAGGATCCGGCGGAATAATGGGTAAGGGTTTAGGACAGAGTATCCAGAAATTAGGTCACGTTCCGGAAGCACAGAACGATATGATATTCTCGATTATCTGCGAGGAACTGGGATTGTTCGGCGCAATTTCGGTTATAGTGCTTTTTGCATTGATGATTTACAGATTTGCGATAATTATAAAGCATTCGAATGATACTTTCGGTGCGCTTATTGTTATGGGAGTTCTGGGTCATATAGCAACCCAGGTTGTTCTTAATATTGCCGTTGTAACGAATACAATTCCGAATACCGGTATTTCATTGCCTTTTATAAGTTATGGAGGAACTTCGGTAGTATTCCTGCTTGCGGAAATAGGTGTGGTTTTAAGTGTATCAAAGCGTATCAAGATAGAGGAGTCAGATGTTGAAGAAGCGCAAATTGCCGGTAACAGATAACGAACCGGCTGAAGAAAAAGACAGCATATTGCTTCGCATATTGATAATACTTGTCGGCGTGGTTATTATAACTGTCGGCTTATTTATGTTTGTATATTTTGCGTGTAATGTCAAGAAAGTCAATATCAAAGGCAATAACCTCTACGAAGACGATGCTGTAAAAAGAATAATACTTAATGATGAGTATTCGTACAATACGTTATATGTCTATCTTAAGTATAAGTTTAAAGAGCCTGAGAAGCTTCCTTTTATCGACAAGACGGAAGTTAAGATGGATGGCTTAAATGAGCTTACGATAAGAGTCTATGAGAAAAAGATAATCGGATATATGTATGTGGAAGCTACGGGACAGTTCGCTTATATTGATAAAGACGGAGTTGTTGTTGAACTTTCCACTGAGGTCTTACCCGATATTGCTTTAATTAAGGGAATTCAGGTTAAAGAAGTCGCATTATACGAGACGATTAAGACTGACAGCAGAAGCATGTATAAGAATCTTCTCGCAATTACGCTTGCACTTGAGAAGTATGAGATAATGCCTGAAGTTATATGGTTTAATTCTTCAACGGATATTGAGATTATATATGGGGACATAACTGTTATGTTCGGAGAAGCGGATAATCTTAACGATAAAGTGGTGCGACTTGCCAAGATTTTGCCGAAATTAAGCGGCGAAAAGGGTGTGTTGCACATGGAGGATTATTCAGAGAAAAACACGGATATTATTTTTGAAAAACAACCATAAATTATGATGATTTTTTGTTGAATTTTTGTCGGAAAAAAGATATTATATTTAGTAGTGTGTTATTAGGCAGATTGGGATATTATTTTTAATTGATATAGAGATTGGTGAAGGAGGAAGAACCCTTGCTTGAATTAGAGGATAGAGGAATAGATGTCAGTGCGAAGATACTGGTCGTAGGTGTCGGCGGCGCCGGCAATAATGCGGTTAATCGAATGATAGATGAGAATATAGGCGGTGTTGAGTTTATCGGAATTAATACCGATAAGCAGGCACTTAAGCTTTGCAAAGCCGAGAGAGTTATTCAGATCGGTGAGAAGCTTACCAAAGGTCTTGGTGCAGGTGCACAGCCTGAGATCGGACAGAAGGCTGCGGAAGAGTCTGAAGAGGATATAAGAGCAGCACTTGAAGGCGCTGATATGGTATTCGTAACCTGCGGTATGGGCGGTGGTACCGGAACCGGTGCAGCTCCTGTGGTAGCTAAGATTTCCAAGGATCTTGGAATCTTAACAGTAGGTGTTGTAACGAAACCTTTCAGATTTGAAGCCAGAGTAAGAATGAACAATGCCTTGGGCGGAATTGAGCGCCTTAAGGAGTACGTAGATACATTGATCGTTATCCCTAACGATAAGCTTCTTGAGATTTCAGAGAGAAGAACGTCGATGACGGATGCATTGAAGAAGGCAGACCAGGTATTACAGCAGGCAGTTCAGGGTATTACAGATCTTATCAATAAGCCTGCATTAATCAACCTTGACTTCGCAGACGTTAAGACTGTTATGGAGAACAAGGGTGTTGCTCATATCGGTATCGGTTCAGCCAAGGGTGAGAACAAGGCACTCGAGGCAGTTAAGATTGCCGTTGCGAGTCCTCTTCTTGAGACATCCATTAACGGAGCATCGGATGTTATTATTAACTTCACCGGTGGTGTTGGCCTCTTTGATACAGACGAAGCAACAACTTATGTACGTGATCTCGTTGGAGAGAATTCCAATATTATCTTCGGTTTGATGGAGGAAGATATAGATGAAGTTACCATTACGGTAATTGCTACCGGACTTGAAGAGAAGCCTGTTAGTGTTAATGACAGACTCGGACTTACAAGAACATCAACAGCACCGCAGCAGAGGATTCCGGTAACTCCACCTACAAGATCGTATGTACCGAATCCTAATCAGCAACCTGTTGCAAGTGCTAAGCCTGTACAGCCGGTACAGCCTGCACAGCAGCCAACTCAGCAGCAGACACAGACGATTCAGGATCCGTTACCGGGCATAAGAAGAGCTGAGCCTATTGAGAGCAAAGTAGAGAAAAAGAATATTCAGGTGCCTGATTTCTTAAAGAATTCCAGAAAATAATAAGTATAACAAGGGGGCGTATCACCAAGGTGGTGCGCCCTTTATAATACCAAGGAGGATATGATGGGATTAACAGATACGCCACGTTCGGAAAGAATACATATAGGAATCTTCGGACATACCAATGCGGGTAAGTCATCACTTATTAATGCGCTTACCGGTCAGAGAATATCGATAGTCGCTGATTTACCGGGTACAACAACAGACCCGGTACATAAGTCTATGGAGATACTTCCTTTAGGTCCTGTTGTAATTACAGATACACCGGGTCTTGATGATAAAACGGTGCTCGGCAAGGAAAGAATTGTCAGAGCTTTTGAAGTATTAAGAAGTACCGACCTTGCGTTAATTGTAGTTGACGGAACATCTATTATGGGAAAATCCGAGCTTGCAATTATTATGGAGCTTAATGAGAGAAAAGTTCCTTACGTCATAGTCGTTAATAAGATTGACAAGATGAAGGATATCGATAAGAGACGTTTTGATAATGACCCTGCAATAAAAGGCCATGTATTCTATGTCAGCGCAAGGAATAAAGAGAACATCAATGAATTAAGAGAGTATCTCGGAACCTTAATGAAGGGAAAAATTAAGGAAAATCATATGCTTGATAATCTCGTTAAGAAGGACGATGTTATCATACTTGTAACTCCTATAGATGAATCCGCACCTAAGGGAAGAATGATTCTTCCGCAGCAGCAGGCAATAAGGGATGTACTTCATTTTGACGGAATTACAATGGTTGTTCAGGTTAATGAACTCGAGGCAGCACTTCGTGCATTGAAGAATCCGCCGGCACTTGTTGTAACAGATAGTCAGGCATTCGCGAGTGTAGATAAGATAGTGCCGAGTAATATTCCGTTGACTTCATTTTCAATTCTTCTTGCGAGACTTAATTATGACATCCTTTATCTGTCTGAATCCGTAAAAAAGATTAAGGACTTATCCGTAACGGATACCGTTGTTATATCGGAGGGATGTACGCATCACAGACAGTGCGGAGATATCGGAACGGTTAAGCTTCCAAATCTTATAAGACGTTTTACCGGAATAGAGCCGAGATTCAAGTTTACAAGCGGTACGGACTTTGATGAGTCGATAGACGGAGCAAAGCTTATAATCCACTGTGGCGGATGTATGCTTAACGATAAAGAGATGGAGCACAGAATGGAACTTGCCAAGGCAAAGAACATTCCGATGACCAATTACGGAGTTGCGATTGCCTATATGACGGGTATTCTGGACCGTGCATTAAAGCCGCTTTTATAATTAAAGAATGTCTCTAAAACTTTGCTTTTTTACCATGTAGTAGTATAATATTATCAGAACTATGCCTATTGGAGGTCAGACTATGAAAGACAGAGCCCCTATTATCGATACAATTGATATGAGGAACTTTAAAAGCGATCTTAAGAAGACGGTTGTTAAAAGAAACCGTGTTCATTTCGTTACGGTCGAAGAAGAAGAGGCTATGCGGAAGGCCGCTATGGGAGAGACTGATGCTTCTTCCGATAATGTTGCGGCAACCGACGATGATCTTGGAAGAAGCAATGTTCCTGAGGGTGTTGAGATAGTCGATCCTACACTTGATGTATCCGATATCGATCCGGATGTTCTTGCACAGGCAGACGAGATATTCCGGAGACTTCAAAGAGAAGCAGAAGAAGATGAGCTTGCCAAGAAGAAAGAATGGGAAGAAAAGCTCGCCGGCGAGAAAGACCCTAACTACAATGCGTCAACGGGTTCCTATTCCGGCACTTACGGACAGGGCGAAGTTTCCGATGAGACCAAGGCACAGGCAGAAGCGATCCTTAACATGAGAAAGGACGAACTTCAGAGTATTATTAATGAGAACTCGGCTGACAAAGAATAAATGGGGGTAGCGGTAAGTTGAATTCATTTATGATTAAGAAATACCACGGTTTAGGCAATGACTACCTGGTAATAGATCCTGAAAAGTGTGATGTTAACTTGCAGGAAGCCCATATCAGAAAGCTTTGTAAGCGTAATTTCGGTATCGGCGCCGACGGAATACTGTACGGACCTATAAGAGAAGGCGATAAGATATCTGTTAAATGTTATAACCCGGATGGTTCGGAAGCGTCCAATTCCGGTACAGGTATCAGAATTTTCGCCAAGTACTTATTCGACGAAGGGTATGTTACGGGTAAAAGCGCTGAATTCTACACAGCAAGCGGCAAGACGTATGTTGAGTTTCTTAACGATGATGCAACGCTTGTTAGAGCGAAGATGGGGAAGGCAGACTTCCACGCATCCAAGATTCCGGTTATAGGAGAAGAGCGTGAAGTCATCAATGAGCCGATGTATTTCGGCGGTACATTGTACGAGGTTACATGTCTTAGTGTAGGTAACCCTCATTGCGTATATATGACCGATGAGGTTCATTATGATAAAGTTATGGAATTGGGCCCGATGATTGAGTCGGCCGATTATTTCCCGGAGAGAATCAATTTCATGATGCTCCATGTAATAAGTCGCGACCATGTCGAGATTGAAGTATATGAGAGAGGTGCAGGTTATACGCTTGCGTCCGGTACATCTGCGTGCGCCGCTATTGCGGTAACGACAAGACTCGGACTTACCGATAGAAAGATAGTCGTAAGTCAGCCGGGAGGAGACCTTAGTGTCGAGATGAATGATGATGACGAGATTATCATGACGGGTTCCGTAGATTCGGTCGGAATGATGATGCTTAATGAATCATTCTTTATGTAGGGTGAAGAAAGTCAGAAGGAGTAGACAGGATATATGAAGAAATTACTTGATGAGATATCGGCAGTGGTGGGACAAGCTTTTGCCGATTGCGGTTATGACAGTTCATTCGGTAAGGTAACAGTGTCCAATAGACCTGACCTTTGCGAATATCAGTGTAACGGCGCCATGGCTTGTGCAAAGGAAGCACATAAGGCTCCGTTTATGATAGCCGATGAGATTGCAGAGAAGCTTAACGGCAACGAAGTTTTTGCCAAGGTAGAGTCTGTTAAGCCGGGATTCCTTAATATGGACCTTTCGGAAAAGTTCCTTGCCGAGAGAATCAATCTTATGGCTAAAGAGCCTAAGTTCGGACTTGAAGAGAATAAGAATCCTAAGACAATCGTTATTGATTACGGTGGACCTAACGTAGCAAAGCCGCTCCACATCGGACACTTGCGTCCGGCAATTATCGGAGAGAGCATTAAGAGAATTCTTAAATATACAGGCAATACGGTATACGGTGATATTCACATCGGAGATTGGGGACTTCCGATAGGTCTTCTTATTACGGAGCTTAGAAGAAGAAAGCCTGATCTTTGCTATTTTGATGACGCATATACGGGAGAGTATCCGTCGGAGCCTCCGTTTACATTATCGGATCTTGAAGAAATGTATCCTTTCGCATCCGCATATTCCAAGGAGCATGAGGATTATCATCAGGAAGCAATGGAAGTTACAAGCAAGATGCAACAGGGTAACAGAGCTTACAGAGCTTTACTGGACCATATCTTAAAGCTTTCATTCGCAGATCTTAAGATTAACTACGGCAACCTTAACGTTGATTTCGAGCTCTGGCTTGGTGAGAGCAATGCCCAGCCTTATATTCCTGATATGATTAAGGACCTTGAGGATAGACACATTGCTCACGAAAGCGACGGAGCGCTTGTAGTTGACGTTGCGGAAGAGACTGACAAGAGAGAGATGCCACCGTGCCTTATCAGAAAGTCTGACGGTGCAGCGCTCTATGCAACTACAGATATCGGAACAATTATGATGCGTGTGCACGATCAGAATCCGGACGAGATTATATATGTTGTAGATAAGCGACAGGAGCTTCATTTTATGCAGGTATTCCGTGTTGTCAAAAAAGCGGGATACGTTAAGGATGATATGAAGCTTGTTCATATCGGATTCGGTACAATGAACGGTAAAGACGGCAAGCCGTTCAAGACAAGAGACGGCGGCGTAATGCGTCTGTCCGAGCTTTTAAAAGATATTGAGACCGAAATGTACAATAAGATCGTGAACAATCATCCTGTCGATGACGATGAGGAAGCAAGAAAGAATGCCAAGATAGTCGGTCTTGCAGCGTTAAAATACGGCGACTTATCCAATCAGGCTACGAAAGATTACGTTTTTGATATAGACAGATTCACATCATTTGAGGGCAACACAGGTCCTTACCTTCTTTACTCGATAGTTCGTATTAAGTCGATTCTTAATAAGTATGCATCTTCGGGTAAAAGCGCTAACGGCAAGGTGATTCTTCCGCCGGGTTCCAAGGCGGAGAAAGACCTTATGCTTGCACTTGCGGGATTCGGTGCTATGATTGAGAACGCAGCAGCTGAATACGCACCTCATAAGGTATGTGCTTATATTTATGAGCTTGCCAATATCTTCAATCATTTCTATCATGAGACCAATATTATGGCGGAAGAAGATCCTGACAGACAGGCAAGTTACATACTTTTACTTAAGCTTACAAAAGAAGTGTTAGAGACCGCGATTGATCTTCTTGGTTTCGAAGCACCTGACAGAATGTAATACATAGTATACGAAAGGAAGTTTGATTAAAATGACTAAGATTGATATTATCTCCGGTTTCCTTGGAGCAGGCAAGACAACTCTTATTAAGAAGCTCCTTGAGGAAGTATTTAAAGGAGAGAAGGTTGTACTTATCGAGAATGAATACGGCGAAGTCGGAATAGACGGCGGATTCTTAAAGGATTCCGGAATTGAGATAACCGAGATGAATTCGGGATGTATATGCTGCTCTCTTGTAGGCGATTTTACCAAGAGCCTCGGTGAAGTATGTGACAGATTCCATCCTGACAGAATTCTTGTTGAGCCATCTGGTGTAGGCAAGCTTTCAGACGTTATGGCATCTGTTGTTGATGTTGAGAAGAGCGTTCCTGTTAAGTTAAATGCGCTTGTTACAGTTGTTAATGCCAATAAGGCATTAAAGCAGATGAAGGCATTCGGTGAGTTCTTCAATAACCAGGTTGAGTTTGCAACAACCATCGTATTATCAAGAACTCAGGAAGTAGATAGCGCTAAGCTTGAGGAAGTTGTTAAAGTCATGAAGGAGAAGAATCCTAATGCGGCAATTATAACAACACCTTGGGATGAGCTTAAGGGTGATACAATCCTTGCAGCGGTAGAAAAGAAGAGCGATCTTATGGCTGATCTTATGAAGGAAGCACATGAAGCGCATGAAGCTCACGAACAAGAGCATCATCATCATGACCATGATGAGCACGATCACGAACATGAGCATTGTTGCTACCACGACCATGACCATGAGGAAGAGCATGAGCATGAGCACGGTCATTGCTGCCATCACGATCATGACCACGAGGAGCATGAACATCACCATCACCATCATCATGATGCGGATGAAGTATTTACTTCAATCGGAATCGAGACTCCGCATAAGTTTGACAGAAGCACAGTTGAAAAAGCTCTTAATACGCTTGTTAATTCAGAGAAGTATGAATCAACAATCCTTCGTGCGAAGGGTATGATTCCTGCTACAGACGGAAAGTGGATTTATTTCGATATGGTACCTGGTGATTACGAGATGCGTGACGGAGCACCTGATTATACAGGACGTCTTGTTGTTATCGGTACTTCCGTTAACGAAGCAGAGATTAAAGAATTATTCGGAATGTAAGAAGAGGTAGGATATGCAGGAAAGTATTGCGGTATATCTTTTTACCGGTTTTATGGACAGCGGTAAGACATCTCTTATCAAGGAAACCCTTATCGAGAACGGATTCGGAGTAGGTAATAAGAACTTAATCATCTGCTGCGAAGATGGTGATGTGGAATTTGATACGGATGAACTTAAGAAGATGAATACCGACCTTGTAATGTGCGAAGAGAAAGAGAATTTCAATACGGAATTCATCAATAAGTGCATCAAGGATTATAAGCCGGACAATATATTCATAGAGTATAACGGCACATGGGAAGTGGCTCCCTTTAATGAAGGATTGCTTCCTGAGACATGTGAACTTGTACAGACTCTTACAACGGTAGATTCAACGACATTTAATAATTATCTTACCAACATGAGAGCCATGATGATGGAGCAACTTTTCTTATCTGATGTGGTAATATTCAATCGTTCCGATGAGAATACTCCTAAGATTAAGTTCAGAACCGCCGTTAAGACCAACAATAGAAGAGCACAGATTGTATATGAGAAGAAGGACGGCACGATTGATGAGACACCGGAACCGTTACCTTTTGATATTAATCAGGACGTAATTGAGATTTCCGATATGGACTATGCTATCTGGTTTATGGATGCGCAGGAGAACCCTAAGAAGTACGACGGCAAGACAGTTAAGTTCTTAGCGCTTTGCTATAATCCGGATAAGATGAAGCCGGGTGTGTTCGTACCGGGACGTTTTGCCATGACCTGCTGTATTGAAGACGTACAGTTTATCGGTTTTAAAGCGAAATTTGACAAATCCAAGGAGATTGCACATAAATCGTGGATTAATTTAACCGCGAAGATAAAGAATGAATTTGCCATCGAATATAAAGGCAAAGGACCGGTGTTATATATAACAGAGTACACACCGGCTGAGAAGCCTGAAGATGAGCTTGTATATTTTAATTAGACAAATTGAATGGGAGGATAGGCATAATGTTTGAGATAATAGAAAAATCTATGTTGAATCAAAACATCTGCCTTATGGTTGTTAAAGCCAAGAGGGTTGCGGCATCATGTTTGCCGGGACAGTTCCTTATTGTAAGACACGGTGAAGAGGGAGAGAGAATACCGCTTACAATATGTGATTATGATAGGGAAAAAGAGACAGTCACAATTGTATTTCAGGCTGTCGGAGCATCTACTGAAGAGATGCTTAAGATGGAAAAGGGCGATTCCTTTACGGATGTAGTAGGCCCATTAGGTAATCCTTCAGAACTTATTACAGATATCGAGAATACAAGGGGCAAGAAGATACTCTTTGTTGCCGGCGGTGTAGGAACAGCGCCTGTATATCCGCAGGTTAAGTATCTTCATGAGCACGGCATTGATTGCGATGTTATCGTAGGTGCCAAGACTAAGGATATTCTTATTCTTGAAGATGAGATGAAGAAGGTTGCAGGTAATCTTTACATTACTACAGATGACGGAAGTTATGGAAGAAGCGGTATGGTAACCAAGGTTATTGACGATCTCGTTGCCGAAGGCAAGCATTATGATGTATGTGTTGCAATCGGTCCGCTTATCATGATGAAGTTTACATGTCTTACAACCAAGAAGTACGATATTCCGACTATAGTATCAATGAACCCTATTATGGTTGACGGTACCGGAATGTGCGGTGCTTGCCGTCTTACCGTTGACGGTAAGGTTAAGTTCGCATGTGTAGACGGTCCTGAATTCGACGGTCACCTTGTGGACTTCGATGAGTCTATGTCAAGACAGAGTTTATATAAAACTGAAGAAGGAAGAGCACTCCTTAAGCTTCGTGAAGGTGATACTCATCACGGCGGATGCGGACAGTGCAATGGTGATTAATATGGATGGGATGACAAGAGTTCCTGTAAGAGAGCAGGATCCTAAGGTTAGAGCAACGAACTTCGAAGAAGTTTGCCTGGGATATAATGAAGAAGAAGCAGTAAAAGAAGCTGAAAGATGCTTAAACTGCAAGAACCCTATGTGTGTAGGCGGATGCCCGGTATCCATTAATATTCCGGGATTTATTGAGAAAGTAAAGATGCGCGATTTTGAAGGCGCATATCGTATTATTTCCGAGTCTTCTGCGCTTCCGGCAGTATGCGGAAGAGTATGTCCGCAGGAGACGCAGTGTGAAGGCAAGTGTATAAGAGGTATTAAAGGCGAACCGGTTGCAATCGGTAAACTCGAGAGATTCGTTGCAGACTATGCAATGGAGCATGGTTTCAAGAGCGGAGATAAGGTTAAGAGTAACGGAATTAAGGTAGCCGTTATCGGTTCAGGTCCTTCCGGACTTACCTGTGCGGGAGACCTTATCAAGGCAGGCTACGATGTAACAATCTTCGAAGCCTTACATGAAGCAGGCGGAGTACTTGTATACGGTATTCCTGAATTCCGTCTTCCTAAGGAGAAAATCGTTAAGAAGGAAGTGGAAAAACTCCTTGAACTTGGAGTTAAGATAGAAACAGACGTAGTTATCGGTAAGTCGATTACTATTGATGAACTTATGGAGAAGGAAGGATTTAAGGCTGTATTTATCGGTTCAGGTGCCGGACTTCCTAAGTTCATGGGTATTCCGGGCGAGAATGCCAAGGGTGTATTCTCAGCTAACGAGTATCTTACAAGAAATAACTTAATGAAGGCATTTAAGGATTACAAGACTCCTATAATGCGCGGTAAGAAAGCGGTAGTTGTCGGAGGCGGTAACGTTGCGATGGATGCTGCCAGAACGGCATTAAGACTTGGCGCTGAAACCACAATAGTATACAGACGTTCCGAAGAAGAGCTTCCTGCAAGAAAGGAAGAAGTACATCATGCAAAAGAAGAGGGAATCATATTCAATCTTCTTACCAACCCTACAGAGATTCTTGTTGATGACAACGGATTCGTTAGGGGTATAAGATGTATCAGAATGGAACTTGGCGAGCCTGATGAATCGGGAAGAAGATCGCCTATAGAGATTCCGAATTCCGAATTTGAAATTGAAGCAGATATGGTTATCATGTCGCTCGGAACATCACCTAACCCTCTAATTGCAAATTCAACCAAGGGTCTTGATGTTAATAAGAGAAGATGCATTATCGCAGAAGAAGACAACGGACAGACAACGAAGACTGCAGTATTTGCAGGCGGTGATGCTGTAACGGGAGCAGCAACCGTTATACTTGCCATGGGTGCAGGTAAGAAGGCAGCCCGAGGCATTATGGAATATTTAAACAAATAACGCTTAGTCCGGAGTAGTTAATGAAATTCTTGTTTCGGTTAAAGAAAAACGAAGTGAATATTAAATCAATACTTGCCATCGTGACGATGCTTACATTATGCGTCGGCATGATGGCGAGTTATGCTGTTGCGGGTGAAGGTTTTTCCAGGTACAGCAAGAAGATTGTAAATATCGGTGTTGTTAATTATGAGTCAGCGTTTTTCTCCGAAACAGAGACCGGTTACTATGGTTACGTTCCTGAATTCTTACAGAAGATTGCTGAAAAGACAGGCTGGGAATATAATTATGTTGTTGACGAGTGGTCAGTTTTACTTGAAAAGCTTGAAAAGCATGAGATAGACCTTGTTCTTAACGCTTCGTATGTGGAAGAGAGAACGGAAAGATTTATCTATTCCAATGATATTGTTGGATATGAGACATCCAGAATCTATGTAAGAAGCGATGATACCCGTTATTATTACGATGATTTCAAGTCGTTTAATAACATGAAAATTGCATATCTTAAGAATTCCATAGGCGAGCATGTGCTGAATGAATTAGCTTCGGATAATGGATTTAACTATAGTCCTTTTATATTTACTTCGATTTCTGATGCATATAATGAATTAAGAGCCGGTAACGTCGATGCGGTTTTCTCTACAGAAATGGGAGTAAGACCGTATTTTAAGCGTGTATATGAAGGCTATAATGAGCCTTTGTATGCCATGACTTATAAGGGAAATGAAGAATTGATGCAGGCGTTTAATTCGGCATTATTTGATATATTGATGGTTAACCCATACTTCAGAGCCGAACTTGACAGTAAATACTTCGGCAAGAAGCTTCAGGGAGCCGTTCCTAACTTTACGAGAAAAGAAGCGGAATTCATTAAGCAGAATCCCGTGATATATGTTCAGCAGTATAATAACGGTATGCCGTATTACACTGTCAAAGATGATGAAGAAAAAGGTATCCAGGTGGATATCCTTAATATGATAAGTGAGCTTACGGGCCTTACTTTTAAGAATGCGGATGAGAATCATAAGGCGGATTTCATATCGGGAATGATTCTTCTTGAGAATGAATCCGTTATGCCGGGATATTACCTGTCTGAGCCTGTTATGTCAACTACTGCGTTTCTCGTAAAAAGGCGTAACTTAAATGTACCTCTTGACGGTAAGGTAGTTATCGGAATTGTATCACCGAGTAACAGTATTGAAGCAAATCTTACAAATGAATTCAAACATTCATCGCTTGTATATTTTAAAAGTATGGACAAGTGCATGGAAAGTCTTATTCACGGTAAGATAAGTTATGCGTATATAGATTACAGAGTTGCATCGGTTTTGATCGGAAGCAAATACCCGAGTGTCGAATTCGTAAACGCATATATCGGTACAGGTGATATGTTCTTTGCGTTTGAGAAAAATACAGATAATTCCGTACTTTCATCGATTCTTAATAAGTGTATAGTTACATTTGACGATGAATCGCTTGTTGAGACAACTACGATATATCAGCTTTCTGCAGCATCCAAGGCGGATTTTACGACATTCCTTCGTAAGTACTCGATGCAGCTTCTTATTATAGCAGTTTTTTTCATGGCAATTCTATATCTTTTCTATCTGTACCTCACGAATAAAAGATATCTTGCCAAGCAGTTAAGCACGAAGAATGAGGAACTTATTACAGCCAATGAAAAGCTCAAATTCGCGGTTGCTGCGAAGACAGACTTCATGTCTAACATGTCGCATGAGATAAGAACTCCGATGAATGCTATTATCGGAATGACGAAGATTGCGCAGTCTGAGATTGAAGAGAATAAGACGATTGACAGAGCCTCAATTATGTCAAACCTTAATGATATAGAGACTTCAAGTTCGTACCTTCTTTCACTTATTAATGATATCCTTGATATGAGCCGTATAGAGAGCGGTAAGCTTGAACTTAACAGAGATTGGATAAGAACTCCGGAATTACTGTCTACGGTTGAGAAAATTATTGCGCCGCAGATGGCGGAGAAGAAGATAGATTTTTCAATTGAATACGTAAAAGATCAGAATAAGCACGTCGAGGTATTTGCCGATGCGACAAGATGCAGACAGGTACTTATGAATCTTCTCAGTAATGCTTATAAGTTTACCGGGGAATACGGTAAAGTATCCCTTAAGATTGAAAGAAACTTTATATCCGATACCAATTGTCGGGATAAAATTACAATTAAGGATAACGGCTGCGGTATGAGCAGGAGCTTTTTACAAAAGATTTATGAGCCGTTTGCGCAGGAACGCAATATGTTCTCGGATAAGTACTCGGGAACGGGCTTAGGACTTGCACTTGTAAATAGAATTGTTACAGAGATGGACGGTACGATAGAGGTTGCTTCCGAATTGGAAGTCGGTACAACCTTTACAATAATACTTCCATTTGAATATAGACCTGCAGTTTCAGACAAAAAGGAAGAGAATGTAGAACTCGGACCTAAGATAGATTCAATACTTTACGGTAAATCAATTCTTCTTGCGGAAGATCAGGAGCTTAACCGTCGTATAGCAGCGAAGCTGCTTGAATCCAAGCATATGAAAGTCACATATGCGATTAACGGTCTTGAGGCATACAGACTTTTCAATGAATCGCAGGACGGAGCTTTTGACATGATTCTTATGGACATACGTATGCCTGTTATGAACGGTATAGAAGCTACTAAGAAGATAAGAGAGTCATATAATTCGGATGCTGCAACGATTCCGATAATTGCAATGACTGCGAACGCTTTTGCGGAAGATGTTAAGGAATGCCTTAATGCGGGTATGAATGCGCATCTTTCCAAGCCTATATATCCTGATTCGTTATTTAAGACGATGGCGAAGTTTTTTATTGAGATGTAAGGAGAGCATATGCACGTAGAAGTATATTCCGACGGCTCTGCGCTTGGTAATCCCGGCCCGGGAGGATACGGCACTGTATTAAGATATGTGGCGCCCGACGGACAGGAGCATATAAGAGAGTACTCACAAGGATATAAGAACACAACCAACAATCGAATGGAGCTTATGGGTGCGATTGTAGGATTTGAGGCGCTTACAAAGCCTTGCGATGTAACTTTTACCTCGGATTCCAAGTATGTAACGGAAGCTTTTAATGAAAAATGGATAGATTACTGGATGATGCACGATTTTGTAAAAAAGGATAAGAAGCCTGTTAAGAATCGTGAGTTGTGGGAGAGGTTACTTAAGGCAATTGAACCTCACAATGTTACATTCAACTGGGTAAAAGGCCATAACGGCCATTTATATAATGAGCGATGCGACAAACTTGCAAATGAAGCCGCAGCGGGTGAAAACCTTCTCGATGATGTTGAAAGTTGAGAGCATTTAAGCTATAATATCAAGAGTTTGCATAGTATATAACAGGAGGGTCCTATGGAGAATTTCATTCTTTTCTTTAATTCATTTTTTAATTACATCGTATTATTGTTAGTTTTCGTAGCGGTAAGCGCTGTTGGTGCGATTATCGGTGCAAAGATGGCGAAAAAGAAGGCACTTAAGAATGCAGACAAGGAAGCTCAGGAGACAGAATCAGCAAATAAATAGTTTAATATTTTAATTTCGGAGGATATATAAATGAGACAGTTTACAGCTAATGAGCTGCGTAAGACCTGGAAGCAGTTCTACATTGACAGAGGTCACGTTGATGTAGGAACAGTATCGCTTGTTTCCGACGGTTCTACGGGAGTTATGTTCAACGTTGCGGGAATGCAGCCTTTGATGCCATATCTTCTCGGTAAGAAGCACCCGCTCGGTACAAGACTTTGCAACGTACAGGGATGTGTACGTACCAACGACATCGATTCCGTAGGTGACAAGAGCCATGTTACTTTCTTTGAAATGATGGGTAGCTGGAGTCTTGGAGATTATTTTAAGGAAGACAGATGTAAGTGGAGTTATGAGCTTTTAACCGAAGTTTTCGGATTTGATGCAGATCACTTGGCTGCAACAGTATTTGCGGGTGATGAGAACGCACCGAGAGATGAAGAAGGTGCCGAGTGTCGTATTAAGTCCGGATTCAAGAAGGAGAATATATATTATCTTCCTGCAGAAGATAACTGGTGGGGCTTGGAGTACGGTCCTTGCGGTCCTGACTCAGAGATGTTCTATATTGCCGATAAGCCTGACTGCGGTCCTAACTGTGGTCCGGGATGCAGCTGCGGTAAGTATACGGAGCTTGGTAATGATGTATTCATGCAGTATGAGAAGCATCATGACGGACATCTTACCCCTCTTTCACAGAAGAATGTAGATACAGGCTGGGGACTTGAGCGTAATCTTGCATTCCTTAACGGAAGCAAGGACGTATATCAGGTTGATGTATTTGTGCCTGTAATTAAGTATATTGAGAAGAACGCATGCGTTAAGTATGACGAGGATGAGAAGATTACAAGATCCATGAGAATCCTGGCAGACCACATCCGTACATCCGTTATGCTTATCGGTGATGAGGCAAAGCTTGTTCCTGCCAATACAGGTGCAGGTTATATCTTAAGAAGACTTATCCGTCGTGCCGTAAGACATGCAAGAGCACTTAACCTTAATAAAGAGCAGATCTTAGAGATGGCGACAATCTATATAGATGAAATCTATAACGAGAGCTATCCTAATTTAATTAAGAACCGTAAGTTCATCCTTACCGAGCTTGAGAGAGAGATTTCCCGTTTCGAGAGCACTCTTGAGAACGGTATGAAGGAATTTAAGAAGATTCTTGATACGACTGTATCTTCAGGCAAGAAGGAAATCTCAGGCAGAGATGCATTCTTCCTTTATGATACATACGGATTTCCGGTTGAGCTTACTATAGAGCTTGCTGAAGAAGAAGGTCTTAAGGTTGACGAGAAGGAATTTGCCGTAGCTATGGATGAGCAGAAGCAGAAGGCAAGAGACAATCAGAACTTCTCTGCAAATCTTACTGTAGGTGCAGGTGTATTCGATAACCTTGATGAGACTGTCACAACTGAATTTACAGGATATACCGGAATCGAAGATGACGGTAAGATTGCCGCTATGGCATCGGGTGATGCATTGACAGATGAGTTAAAGGCAGGCGAAGAAGGCACGATCATTACAGATAAGACCCCGTTCTACGGAACAATGGGTGGTCAGGTCGGAGATAAGGGTGTTATTACAACACCGGGAGCAAGATTCGAAGTTACCGAAGCTATCCATGTTGCAGGCGGAAGAACCGCACACGTAGGTAAGGTAGTGTCAGGCGCTTTTAAGAGAGGAGAATCTGTTCATCTTAGCGTAGATAATACAGAAAGAACAAGAACTTGTCGTAACCACTCAGCAACTCACTTACTTCAGAAGGCACTTCGTGAAGTTCTTGGAGACCATGTTGAGCAGGCAGGTTCATATCAGGATACAGAGAAGACAAGATTTGACTTTAGCCATCATCAGGCACTTTCTGCCGATGAGATTAAGAAGGTAGAGAAAATCGTTAACGAGAAGATTGCAGAGGCTCTTCCTGTAGTTACCGATGTAATGAGCATCGATGAGGCTAAGAAGACCGGCGCTATGGCGCTTTTCGGTGAGAAATACGGCGATGAGGTACGTGTTGTATCCATGGGTGATTTCTCCAAGGAACTTTGCGGTGGTACTCATGTTAAGAATACAGCTGATGTTGTATCGTTTAAGATTGTATCCGAGGCAGGTGTTGCTGCGGGTGTAAGAAGAATTGAAGCTTTAACGGGTGACAATGTAATTAATTACTATAAGAACCTCGAGGAAGAGATGGAGAAGGCAGCTATGGCTGCTAAGACCACAGTTCCGCAGCTTGCAGAGCGTGTTGCACATATGATGGCTGAGATTAAGGAGCTTTCAAGCGAGAATGAAGCATTAAAGAGTAAGGCAGCAAAAGAAGCATTAAAGGGTTCAGATGATGCTGCAGAAGAGGTTAACGGCGTTACATTAATAGCAAGAGCGGTTCCTAATGTAGATATGAATAACCTTCGCGAACTCGGTGATTCCTTAAAAGAAGGCAAGGAGAATGCAGTAGTTGTTCTTGCATCCGATAAGGACGGTAAGGTTAATTTAATCGCGATGGCAACAGACGAAGCTATGAAGAAAGGCGCTCATGCGGGTAACCTCATTAAAGAGATCGCTTCATTAGTAGGCGGAGGCGGTGGCGGTAAGTCGAATATGGCTCAGGCAGGCGGAAAGAACCCTGCAGGAATCGACGAAGCCCTTAAAAAAGCGAAAGAAGTTTTGGCTTCGCAGATAAAATAATTCATTTTCCTATTGACTAATGGTATCGGGGTGTTATAAAATATACTCTGTGCAATGATTATACCCAAACAGTTGAGTGCACAATTTGACAACTGGAGGGAGGTTAGGATTGAATTATGTCAAATGTTATCGTTAAAGAGAACGAGACTTTAGATAGTGCGTTACGCAGATTTAAGAGAAACTGTGCGAAGGCTGGTATTCAGCAGGAGATTCGCAAGAGAGAGCATTATGAGAAGCCAAGCGTAAGACGCAAGAAGAAGTCTGAGGCAGCTAGAAAGCGCAAATACAACTAGTATTACATAAGCAGTATGAGAATTCTCATACTGCTTCTTTGTTGGATAGATATTTTTGGTTATATAGATATACGGAGGGAAAGAAAGTGGCAGATATAAGAAAGGAAATCGAGAAGAGACGCACCTTTGCGATTATTTCTCACCCGGATGCCGGTAAGACGACATTGACTGAGAAGTTTTTGCTCTACGGAGGCGCCATCAATCTTGCGGGTTCCGTTAAAGGTAAGGCAACTGCGAGACATGCGGTTTCCGACTGGATGGAGATAGAGAAAGAAAGAGGTATTTCGGTTACTTCTTCGGTTTTACAGTTTAATTACGACGGATATTGCATCAATATCCTTGATACCCCGGGACACCAGGACTTCTCGGAGGATACATATCGTACGTTAATGGCTGCGGATTCCGCAGTAATGGTTATTGATGGTTCCAAGGGTGTCGAGGCTCAGACCAGAAAGCTTTTTAAAGTCTGCGTTATGAGACACATTCCGATTTTCACTTTTATTAATAAGATGGATAGAGAAGCGCGCGATACTTTCTCACTTCTTGATGAGATTGAAAATGAGCTCGGAATTGCAACATGTCCTGTTAACTGGCCGATTGGTTCAGGTAAGAACTTTAAGGGCGTATATGACAGAAATACCAAGAAGGTAATGATATTTTCCGATACAGAGAAGGGTACCAAGGAAGGTGAAGAGAAGGAGTATTCAATCGACGATCCGGTAATTAAGGATGTTATAGGTCAGGAGAACTATGACAAGCTTATGGAAGAGATTGAACTTCTTGATGGTGCTTCTGCTGAGTTTAATCAGGATGAAGTAACGGGTGGTAATTTATCGCCTGTATTTTTCGGTTCCGCATTGACTAACTTCGGTGTTGAGACATTTTTAAAGCACTTCCTTAAGATGACGTACTCACCGCTTCCGAGAAAGGCTGATAAGGGCGTAATCGATCCGTTCTCGGAGGATTTCTCTGCTTTTGTATTTAAGATTCAGGCTAATATGAATAAGGCCCACAGAGACAGGATTGCGTTCATGAGAATCGTATCGGGTAAATTTACCGCCGGTATGGAAGTTTTCCATGTGCAGGGCAATAAGACCGTTAAACTTTCTCAGCCGCAGCAGATGATGGCGGAGGAGCGTAAGATGGTTGATGAGGCTTATGCGGGCGATATTATCGGTATATTCGACCCGGGCATCTATTCAATCGGTGATACGATTACTTCTTCAAAGGAGAAGTTCGCTTTTGAAGGTATTCCGACTTTTGCACCTGAGCATTTCGCAAGGGTTCGTCAGGTCGATACCATGAAGAGAAAGCAGTTTGTTAAGGGTATCTCGCAGATTGCGCAGGAAGGAGCTATTCAGATATTTCAGGATCTTAACAGCGGTCTTGAAGAAATAATAGTCGGAGTAGTCGGGGTATTGCAATTTGATGTATTAAAGTATAGACTTGAAAGTGAATACAATGTAGAGATCATTATGGAGAATCTTCCGTATGAGTACATCCGCTGGATCAAGGATAAGTCGATGGATATGGATAAGGTTGTAGGAACTTCCGATATGAAGAAGATTCAGGACCTTAAGGGTAATCCATTATTACTCTTTGTTCATGAGTGGAGTATCAAGATGACGTTAGATCGAAATAAGGATCTTGAGTTACTTGAGTTCAATAAGGACTAAGTGGTTTTAAGTTAATTTAAGGAGGTAACGGTATGCAGCCAATAGTTATTACAGCAGACAATTTTGAAGAGAAAGTTATTAATTCCCCGAAAAAGATCTTGGTAGATTTCTGGGCATCATGGTGTGGTCCTTGTAAGGCACTTTCACCGATAGTAGAGGAGATAGCCGAGAATGCTGATGATTCTTACCTTGTAGGTAAGGTTAACATCGATGATAACAGAGACATTGCTCTTAAGTATAAGGTTATGAGCATTCCTACTGTAATATTGTTCGAGAACGGAGAAGAGAAGAAGCGCTCTGTAGGCTTGGTTGCCAAGGATGACCTTCTTGAGCTTTTGAAATAAGATAATTGACAGGGTCGGAGTAATCCGACCCTTGTTTTTTGGGGCCCGCCCTGCGATTGGGTTGACTCATTTTGTTCATTGGATATTTGCAGAATTATTGATTTATCAAGGGGAAAACGATATTATTTAAGTAGCGGATTGAATAAAAGCGCGAAAAAGAGAGTGATGAGAAAGGAATATGATATGAGCGATATATATAATAACGCCTTGAATTTTTGGAATCAGGCATTTGATATGAGAGACGAGGACTTAAAGGATTGGCTTACAGGCTGCGACACGGAGGACGGCTGGAAGGAGCTTGCCCCGGCAGATAAACTACGCGATGTTATTATAAGAGAATTGTCAGATTGTAAAAAAGTTCTCGATTATGGTTGCGGTGAAGGCTGGGCAGCTATCAGTTTATGCAAATCGGGCTGTAAGGATGTAACGGGCGTAGATGTAGTTGAGAATGCGATTAAGCTTGCCAAGATTCTTGCGGATGCATATAAAGCAGGAGACGGATTCAAGGCTGAATGCGTCGGAACCGACTGGATAGCCAAAGAAAAGGAAGCTACATACGACGGAATCTTCTGCAGTAATGTAATTGATGTGCTCCCGCCTGAAGTTTCCGATGATATAATTAAGAACATTGCAAGAATTGCAACAAGCGATGCGAAGATTGTTATCTCGATGAACTATTACAAGAAGACGGAGAGTGATCCGGAGAAGAATATTGAGGTTAAAAACGGCATAGAAGTGTATGTAAACGGCGTATTAAGGCTTGTTACAAGAACCGATGAAGAGTGGAGTGAGCGATTCAGCAAGTATTTTGAAGTTGAGAAAATTGACTATTTTGCTTGGCCGGGAGAGGATGAAGAGACGAGAAGAATCTTTATAATGAAGAAGAAATAGATAGCACTTTTAACACATAGGAATTGTTAGTAGATGTTTCTCCGACATTTCAATGATTGACAATTATTTAAAGAGGTACCGGAATGGATATTGATAAGATCAGAGCAGAAGTGACAAGTAAGTTCGAGAATGCTTTCATGTGCGAGAAGATTAAGGAAGACGGGTATTCCTCGTTTTCGTATCCGAAGCTTGTTAAAATGATGAAATTTGATACGATAAGGCACAAAGTAGCGGGCTTCGGGCAGATTATGAGTATGCGTACCAAAGGTCCATTCGGAATGAGGCTTCTTACGATGTCGTTCATGCCTTACGAAGGCGGGAGCATCCCGTATCTTCTTATCGATATGATGACGGTTGGCAAGAAGATAACCGTATTTGTCGAGTATTATGATTGCACTGCGGATAAAAGCTCTAAAGAAGAACTTGTACGTATTAAAGAAAGATACGACAACCTTCGGGAATACGATGAAAAGCCGAAGTGGTATGTACCTATGAGAACGCCGTATTCCCTTATTAAGTGCGGGCAGACAGTAGATTCGGAGAGCTTTTATAATATGATAATTGATTCTGTTGATGCATATATAAGTACGGTTAAGGCATCAGGTAAAAGCACGGATAATATTCCGGGGCTTTCTGCGTTCAGAGACAGGATGATTAACGAAGGCAATCCGTCTTCATCTATATTGGAGAAGGTGTTCGGCAAGGAAGGCGCGGAAGAGTTCTTCAAAGAGTGTGTAATGCCGATTCGAGACTAGAAGCGTTTTATAATTCGCAGATAAAGTTTACCTACTAAGAATAGAGAGTGATTAAAAATGGAATTATGGGACTTATATGATAGAGAAGGTAATAAGACAGGCTTAACATGGGAGCGCGGCTCAGGTGATCCCAAAGAGATTCCGGATGGATATTATCATATGGTTGTAGATATCCTTGTTATGCATACGGATGGAACTTTTCTATTGACAAAACGTGATATGAGAAAAGATGTATATCCGGGATATTGGGAGGCGAGCGCGGGCGGCTCTGCAATCGCAGGCGAAGAACCGCTTGATGCCGCCAAAAGAGAGCTTTTCGAGGAAACAGGCCTTACAGCAATAAAGATAGAACTTGTAAGCAATGAATTATGCGAAGAGAATCATACGATGTATTATTCATTCTTAGCAGTTGTTGATTCGGATAAAAGCGCCGTCGTGCTCCAAGAGGGTGAGACCGTAGATTATAAGTGGGTAGATGAAAAAGGACTTATCGAATATGTTGATTCCGATATGTCGATTAAGCCGCGTAATGACAGGTTTAAAGAGCATATTGATCGAATAAGAGCAAAGGGATAAGGAGTAAAATGGGACTTAAAATTGTATTAATTAATGGACAGAATCATAAGGGGTCAACTTACCATATCGGTAGAGAACTGGCGGATAAGATTGGCGGAGAGACTAAGGAGTTTTTTCTTCCAAAGGATTTCGGAGAGTTTTGCGTGGGCTGTACAAACTGTTTTATGAAGGGCGAAGAGACTTGCCCGCATCGTGAAAAGTTAAAGCCTATAGTTGATGCTATAGATGAAGCTGATGTTGTGATTCTTACAAGCCCTGTTTATGTGTTGCATTCATCAGGCTCTATGAAGGCATTTTTGGATCATTTGGGCTATCGCTGGATGGTTCATAGACCTGAAGAGAAGATGTTTAAAAAGCAGGGAGTATGTATAAGTACAGCTGCAGGAGCCGGAATGAAGTCTACCAATAAAGATATGGCGGATAGTCTCTTTAATTGGGGAATTCCAAAGATTTATAAATACGGAATGGCTGTGGCATCTACATGCTTTGAAGAAATTTCTGAGAAGAAATTGGCTAAGATTCATAAAGACACAGACAGGATAGCAAAAGCTATAAAAGTTAAGAACGGAAAAGTTAAGCCGGGCATTAAATTAAGAGCCTGGTTTATGTTATGCCGACTGATACAAAAGAACGGATACAATCCTAAGGATATGGAATACTGGAAGGAAAATGGCTGGACAGAAGATAAGCGCCCGTGGAAGTATGAATATTAACAGAACGAAATTGTATTACGATCAACTTGAAACTAAGGAACTATGTGACTGTGCTTCTTGCAAGAACTATTACCATGAAATAAAGAGCACATATCCCAATCTTGCGGCATATCTGTCTACATTAGGAATAGATATCGAGAAGCCTTTTGAGGTGATGCCACTTGAACCTTACGAGGGATATATAGAGTATTCGGGCGTGCAGTATATAGTCTTTGGTAAAAGCTCTGAATTTAAGAATATGACAATTTCAGGCGTGAGAATAGAACTTGCGGACTCACATCCAACAACAGACGTAGATGAGGAACATTTTGTAATTGAAATATACCCTATAAGATTAAAATGGGTGAACGGTGATTATAGTGAATGAGTTTAACGAATATGTACGTGATAAATTTTCCATGGCCGGTGATATTATTATAAAAGCTATGATGGGCGGTTATCTTGTATATTTCAACGGCAAGCTGATTGGTGATATCTGCAATAATGAGCTGTTTTTGAAGAGAACACCGACATCGGATAGATTGCTTATTGACTCGGAATTACGTTATCCGTATGAAGAGTCAAGGACGCTAATGCATGTATTTGATAATTTTGATGATACGGATTTGATTGCAGAATTGTTGGCAGGCATGTATGCAGAACTGCCGGAGAAGAAAGCTAAGAAATCAAAAAGAGACATATAGGGTTACTGTATTAAGGATAAAATAGATGAGACTTAAAAATGTATTGATTGTTGTTAAAGATATTGAAAAATCGAGGCAGTTCTACCAGGATTTATTTGGACTTGAAGTCGTTCTTGATAATGACGGCAATATGATTCTGACCGAAGGATTGGTGCTTCAGGAAGAAAAATACTGGAAAGAGTTCGTTGGAAGAGATATTATCCCGGAGAATAATGCCGGGGAACTATATTTTGAAGAAAGTGATATTGAGAGCTTTATATATAAGCTCGAAAAGCTCTATCCGGATGTGAAATATGTAAATAGACTTATGACACATAGTTGGGGTCAGAAGGTTATACGATTCTATGATTTTGACGGCAATTTAATAGAGGTTGGAACACCGATGAGGTAGATGATGATAAGAATACTTATAAATCCTGAAGAAAAGAAAGTAATAGCAAGACAGATTTTGGAAGCATTGCCTGAATGGTTCGGTATACCTGAATCTACAGAGAATTATATATCCGAGAGCGCAAATCAGGATATGTTTGTTGCGTATGAAGATGATAAACCGGTTGGTTTTATATGCCTTAAAGAAACCGGCAAAGATACGGTTGAATTAGCCGTGATGGGAATTTTAAAAGAGTACCATCGTAAAGGAATTGGCAGACGCCTTTTTGATTGCGCTAGGATGACTGCAAAGGAAAAGGGATATTCATTTATACAAGTTAAAACTGTTCAGATGGGACGGTATAAGGAATATGACGATACTAACAGGTTCTATTTGAGCCTTGGCTTTAAAGAATTTGAAGTATTTCCGACGCTATGGGATGAATGGAATCCGTGCCAGGTTTATGTAATGGCGATTTGATTGCAGAATTATTGGACTATAATAGTACGGTTTATTGGACTATTGCGGGTGTAGACTTAAGGTGTAACATAGTTATTGCAGAGAAGTATCGGGAAAAATAAGTTAGGGGAGAAGATGGATGCGAGAATTAAAAGGAAATGAATATATAAGATTTGAATCAATCAAGCATATCCGTGAGGATGGCTCGGAGTATTGGAGCGCAAGAGAACTTGCATTAGCATTAGAATATGTGCAATGGAGAAATTTTAGCAAGGTTATCGAAAGAGCGATGATTGCTTGTGAAAACAGTGGTCATAATGTTTCGGACGATTTTGCTGAGGTCAGCAAAATCGTAGAAGCAGGCGCAACCACTAAACCAAAGATGGATTATGAACTAACCAGATATGCGTGTTATTTAATAGTTCAGAATGGTGATCCGAGAAAAGAAGTCATTGCTTTAGGACAGACATATTTTGCAATACAAACTTATCGTCAGGAATTAGCAGATCATTATAATCAGCTTGATGAGGATAGAAGAAGGCTTGTTGTCCGAGGAGATATTAAACAATGGAATCAGCTGCTTGCAGAAACGGCTCATGATGCGGGTGTAATAACTAACGATGAGTTTGCTATTTTTCAGAATGCAGGTTATATGGGACTGTATGGCGGCCTTGATGTTGATGATATTCATGAAAGAAAGAAATTGACTGCAAGCCAGAAAATCCTTGATTATATGGGAAGTACAGAACTTATAGCGAATCTCTTTAGAATATCTCAGACAGAAGAGAAACTTCGTAAAGATAATGTAAAGGGTGCTGATGCTGCTACGAGTGTGCATTTTAATGTCGGACATGAAGTAAGAACTGCAATTAAAAAGATTGGAGGCACAATGCCGGAAGACTTACCAACTCCGAATAAGAGTATTCAGCAGATTGAGAAGGAACAAATGGCCCGTTTAAAAGAAAAAGCTAAAAAAGGGAAGATAATGTTGGATGAATAAGGAGTCGTTATGCCATTTCATATAGTACGCAATGATATTATCAAAATGCACGTAGATGCCATAGTGAATACAGCGAATCCGATACCGGGATACGGTTCGGGAATTGACACTGCGGTATATGAGGCTGCGGGAGTTAATAAGCTTTTGGAAAAGCGCCAAGAGATAGGCGTTATCGAACGCGGATGTTCTGCAATTACGGACGGCTTTAATCTTCCTGCGCGTTACATAATTCATACTGTCGGAACTTCATGGCAGGGCGGTAATAAAGGCGAAGAAGATATTATCCGCAGCTGCTACAGGTCGGTATTTAAGATTGCAACTGATAACGAAATTGAGACACTTGCAATTCCGCTTCTTGCTTCCGGTAATTACGGATTCCCGAAGGGAATTGCCCTTAGAATTGCGCTTTCCGAGATAGAGAGCTTTATGGCTGAGCACGACATGGATATATATCTTGTTGTGTTTGACGAGAAGTCATTTTCATTGTCTTCCGAACTCTACGGGGATATTGACGAGTATATCAATGATAATTACGTAGAGGAGAAAGAAAAAGAAGAATATATACGCGAATTCGTGATTATGGAAGATGCTGCTCCTGAAGCCGTATTGCGCTCCGAGAGTGTATCTCCTGCGAAGTTTTTTGGAAATTTAGCTTCCGCTAAAAGCTCTGAGATTAAACTGAACGAAGCCCAGGCAGAAAAGCCCTCGAAGCATAAGAGTCTTGATGACGTAGTTAAGAATCTTGATAAGACATTTATGGAGCTTGTTTTTTCATTTGCAGATGAAAAGGGTTTTACTGATGTAGAACTTCAAAGAAGAGCGAACCTAGATAGAAAAGCCTTCTCAAAACTTAAATGCGGAACAACGAAGAATCCAAGTAAGTCTACAGCACTTGCTTTTGCGATAGCATTAAAACTTAATTTGGACGAAACAAGAGATCTACTTTCAAGAGCAGGCTTCGCACTTTCTCCATGCAGTAAACAGGATTTAATTGTTCAATATTTTATCGAGAGAGAAATCTATGATATACATGCGATTAATATTGCATTATTTGAACACGGAGAGCAATATTTGGGAAGTGTGTCGAGTGAGTATTAAAAAGTCGCCTGACAAGTGACAAGAAATAATATGATAATATATATAATAACCTTAGTAACAAGCAGTTAGCTATTTACGGAGGTTATTATTATTATGAAAGAAAATCTTACAGAACTTGTATTTATCCTTGACAGAAGCGGTTCAATGGGCGGCTTAGAGTCTGATACAATCGGCGGTTTCAATTCTTTAATTGCCAAGCAGCAGAAAGAAGAAGGAGAAGCTATTGTATCGACAGTGCTTTTCGACGATGAGTGCGAAGTAATCCATGACAGAGTTCCGATAGGTGATGTGAAGAAGCTTACCGAAGACGATTATTACGTAGGAGGTTGCACAGCGCTTCTTGATGCAGTAGGCGGTGCGATAAAGCATATCACAAATGTTCATAAGTATGCACGCGAAGAGGACAGGCCTGCGAAGACATTATTTGTTATTACAACGGACGGCCTTGAGAATTCAAGTAAGCATTATTCACTTAGAACCGTAAAGAAGATGATTAAGAATCAGCAGGAAAAGTTCAATTGGGAGTTCCTTTTCCTTGGTGCCAATATCGATGCTATTGATATTGCTGAAAGCATGGGCATAAGAGAGGACAGAGCTGCAAATTATGTATCAGATGCGGCAGGTACGGCGTTAAACTATGCGGTTCTTGAAAAAGCTGTTGCGAGGGTTCGAAATTGCAAGGTGGCTGATTTAAAGTATGCATTTGATGGCGGAGCATGGAAAGAAGAAATTGACAATGATTATGATGCGCGAAAATAATGGAAAGAGGGCGAGATAATGATTGGAGCTATTCTTGGCGATATAGTAGGAAGTCCGTATGAATTCGATAGAAGTAAGAAGGTTAAAGATTTTGGCCCGCTTTTTATAAAAGCGTCTGAGTTTACGGATGATTCTGTAATGACTGTTGCGGTTGCGGAAGCGCTTATGAATGTAAGCCGTGACGCGGATGATGCGACAATTAAGCATGAGGTTGCGGTATCTATGAAGAAATGGGGACGGAAGTACCCATATGCCGGATATGGCGGTAAGTTTATAAAGTGGCTTCAAATTAATGATGAAAGCCCTTATGGCAGCTGGGGTAATGGTTCTGCCATGCGAGTATCTGCTGCAGGATGGTTATATGATTCTATCGAGCGTACCCGTCACGTTGCAAGACTTACTGCGGAAGTAACGCATAATCATCCGGAAGGCATTAAAGGTGCTGAGGCTACAGCTTCTGCAATATATATGGCGCGTACGGGTAAGCCTAAGGAAGAGATTAAGGATTATATCGTTTCGGAATTTGAATATGATCTTTCGAGAACATTAGATGAGATTCGCCCGGGATATCATCACATGGAAAGTTGCCAGGCAACGGTTCCGGAGGCTATTACAGCGTTCTTAGAGGGTAATGATTTCGAGGATGTTGTAAGAAACGCAGTCTCTCTCGGCGGTGACTGCGATACGCTTACTTGCATAGCAGCAGCAATCGCGGAGGCTGCTTATGGCATACCAGAGGAGTATCGTAAGGAAGTTCTTGATAGGATTGAAGATGATATGCGAGACGTGTGCGAGAGGTTTTCACAGGAAGTTAAGATATTAATAAATTTTTAAATATGGAGGTTTTTATTATGGCTATTAATTTTAATCAGAACAGTGCGTTCAATCTTAAACCAATTAGTAATGATTCGGTAAGAGGTGAGGTTCAAGGTCTTCTTATTGGTGGAGAGGAAGTACTCTATGCATTCCAGACTGTAAGAGATCAGCTTATTTTTACGAATAAGCGTATTATTGCAATTGATGTGCAGGGTATTACGGGTAAGCGTAAGTCCTATGCAACTATGCCGTATTCTAAAATTCAATTCTTCTCAATTCAGACACCGGGATTAATTGAGCTTTTCCCTGATTCGGAACTTTACTTAATGTTCGCAAATGGATTCTCTGCAACATTTGAATTCAAAGGTCAGGTTGATATCGGAGCTATTGGTAGAATGATATCGGAGTTTGTATTATAGAGTTTTTTTTATAGTCCCTTAAGAATAGAGTAATTTTTAAGGCGCTTTTCCTAAAGTAAAAGGTTTTAATATTTCAATAAAGTGCTATAATATATTCCGGACCGCGTCCTACGGTCCGGATTTTCATTTGGGAGGAAAAGTAATGAAAAAAAGAGTATTAAGCCTATTATTGGTACTTGTTCTTGTGGTTGGCCTTATGGCAGGTTGCGGCAAGAAAGATAACACCGCAGATAATGGTACATCACAGGAAACCAACAATGAGAACAACGAAAACAACGACAACGAAGGCGAGAACGAATCCGAAGAAGAAACATCATCAATCATTCATCTATACAAGATCTTAACCAACGATTTTGAGACGGTTGAGTATAATGGTGGTTACGTTACCAAGGCTCGTATGCACTATGAGAGACTTGCGCTTATGAAGGAAGACGAAGACAAGTATCCGGAGCTTAAAAACGCACTTGAACAGTATGGCGAATACATTGAAGGTTTAGCCGAAGATGAGTATGACCTTTGCAAGGAAGCTGCAGACGCAGACATGGATAACCTTCCGGAAGAGGGCTTTTTTACAGAGAGAACCGTTAACATCCGTCGTGCGGACGATTGCGTTGTATCGCTTTCATCGACATATTCAACCTATACCGGCGGCGCACATCCTTACGGCGGCAACTGGCCTGTAAGCTTCGATGCCAAGACAGGTAAGGAGCTTAAGCTTAATGATGTTGTTAAGGATATTGACGCATTGTATGAGCTTGTTGAAACCGCTCTTAAGGAAAAGTACGCAGACTGGATTGAAGATTTCTTTATTTTCGATAACGAAGACCCGTTTGAAGGCTTTAAAACCGGTGAGTACACACAGGGATTTGCGGTTGACTATGATGGTTTAACGCTTATATTTAACCCGTATGACATCGCTTCATATGCCGCAGGTCAGCAGGTTGTTAAGATTCCGTTTAAGGGCCATGAAGACATCTTAGAAGCCAAGTACTTCGAAAAAGCTCCTGCAAGCTACATTATCGAAATCGACAGTTACAGTGAATACGATATTGATATAGATAACGACGGTGTGCTCGATTCATTTATGGCTTCACCTTATTACGATGATTATATGTTCATGGGTATTAACTTTAGTATCAACAATACTGATTTTGCTTATGAAAACGGCACATATGAAGATTATATCAGCGCTTTTTCCGGCAGGAACTTTTTATATAAGACCAAGGAAGGCAAGTTATTCTACTACTTCATGGGAAGCGGCGAGAACGGTTATACGACATTTAATGCATTTGAAATCTCGAAGGACGGCTTTGCCAAGCCTGTATCTTACGATATGGATATAGCCTATCCGCTTTCCGAAAGTGTTGTAATTGAGGACTTTTCGTGGGTTGATGGTTGCCTTACAGACCCTGACTACTGCAAGATGCAGAATAGGACAGACCTTTTCGGTACAGGCTCTGTTGCAAGAACTTATCATTTTAATGAAAAGGGCGAAATTGTTCCGGATGAAGAGCTTTTCTCATTCGTATCAACTGATGCGCATAAGGTATTAAAAGCTATTAAGGTAGAGATTGTCGATGAGAACGGTAATAAGACCGGTGAGCGCGATTTGGAGGTCGGCGAGGAAGTAAGACCTTATAAGACGAATAACGAGGATACGATATATATTCTCGATAAGGACAATAACATCCTTAAGATTCACGTAACGAACGAATGGCCGTATCAGATTGATGGAATCGATATCGATCAGATATTTGATAATATCTTATATGCAGGTTAATAGATTATTTAAAAGGTGACTCCGGTCACCTTTTTTTATTTTTATTTTTGTATAGTTATAGATGCGTTAATAATTACAACCACATTTATTCATAATTCGTTCAAAAAGCAGTTGCAATTAGGTCAAAAAATGCTATAATTAAGCTGTAGGAGATATTAAGGGGAAATGATTATATTGATACACCGGTGGTAATTTTACATCGGTGTATTAATTAATCGTTTTGATTGTTACTTTGGCGGAGGAATTATAGGATGAAGACAAATAAGCGACTGATGGCTTTGATATTGGCAGTAATATTGATGCTTTGTGCCTGCGGCAAGACAAATACTACCGCGCGTAACGATGAAAATGTAATTGCAAATGAAGATACTAATACGGATGAGATTAATCAAAATGAGGAAGAGGATTATGTAGAAGAAGATTCGGAAGATGATAGGGTAAAGCCTGATCCGGGTATTCTTATATGTGGAGAATACCATTCGGTTAAGCAGTTATGCGAAAGAGAATTGAATATCTGGGGTGAATTATATGCAAATGGTGTTAGACACTTATTTATGGAGCATTCTTATGCATTTGCACAATACCTGAATGAATGGATGCGCGCTGATAATGACGAAATCTTGAATATGTTGTTCGAAAAAACTGCGGGGACGGCGGGCTCTTCGCAAGTTACGTGGGATTTTTTTCATAAAATCAAAAGTGATTATCCGAAAACGATATTTCACGGAACGGATATAGAACATCAGTTTCAGACGATAGGAGCAATGTATCTTAAGAAACTTGAAGAAGAAGGTAAAAAGGATACAGAAGCATATCAAATCTGCAGAGAGAGGATAGAACAGGGTAAGCAAGCGTACAAATATGATGATAAGGCAAGTTTCTATGCATGCCGAGAAAAATATATGATTGAGAATTTTATAAAAGAATATGACAGTATTCCTGATGAATTTGTAATGGGAATATACGGGGCTGCACATACGGATCCTGCAGATAAAGCTCCTGGCGGATTATGCGATTCGATGGCTTTTTCGCTTAAAGAGAAATATGGAGACTTGCTGCAATTTGAATATATGTGGTATATAGATCCGATTAGGACGGATAAAATAACTGTTTGCGGAAAAGAATATGATGCTACATATTTTGGAAACGATCTTCCGGAATTATGGGGGAATAAATGTATTTCCTGGGAAGTATGGCGAATCGAAAATGCATATGATGATTTTAAGGATAAACCGGATGCGGATAATTGGTTGCAATATAATACTTTCAGAACGACAATTGAACTCGGACAGGTATTTATGTTCAGAGTAACATATTCTGACGGGACATTTGAAGAACACTATTACCGTTCTGACGAAGGCCAAGTATACGATGGCGTACGTTATATGGTGGAATTTTTACTTGATGAATAATGAATGGAGATATTTGAATTTCTAAGATTATCAAACGTATGACCATAACAATATTGATGGAGGTAATCATATGAAGAAGATTATGCGACTTACAGCGGCCTTATTGGCGACAATAATACTTATCGTTGGCTGTGATTATACGAATAATGTAACCAATAATAATAGTAAGCTTCCAGCCGGAATATACCTATGTGCGGAATTGCATTCCGAACAGAACTGCCTTGATAAGGAGTTGCAGCGTTGGGGCGAATTCTACGCTAAGGGTGCAAGACATCTTTTTATGGAGCAGACATATGCTTTTGTTGCCTATATTAACGAATGGATGCATACGGATTCGGATGATATTCTGAATGAAGTATTCGAAGACTTGAAAGGAACTCAGATGGCATCGCCTCTTATGAAGGACTTCTTTCAAAAGATTAAAAGTAATTACCCTGAAACAATATTTCACAGCACAGATCTGGGACATCAGTATGCAACTACCGGTGCAAGATATGTTAAAAAGCTCGAAGATGAAGGCAGAGAAGATGCGGAAGAATATAGAAGAGCGGTAGAGAATAACGAAAGCGGAAAGGAATTCTACGATCTCGGTGATTATAATACTGTTGAAGGCGGCAATTATCGCGAAAGAAAATTGGTTGAATATTTTATAAAAGAATATGAAGCACTTTCCGGAGAATTCATAATGGGTATATACGGTTGGGGGCATATGGAACTTGACAGTACTCATTGTTTTGAGGGAACCGAACAACAGCTTGCGATACAGTTAAAAGAAAAGTACGGCGATCTTGTGCAGGTGGAAGGAATGACCTGGAGAGATCCCATAAGAACCGAAAAGATGACGGTTAAAGGAAAAGAGTATGACGCAACATATTACGGAGAAACGGACATAAGTGACTGGGAGTGGAAATATGTTGAGTATCGTGTGTGGAGACTTGAAAATGCATATGAAGATTTAAAAGACTGTACCCCGGATTACAGCATCGGTTTCTGGGACGTGTATTATTATCCGTTGAAGGTAGAGAAGGATGAAATATATGTTATTGATTTTGTAGATAAGGACGGGAATATAGATCGTTATTACTATAAGTCCGATATATATCAAAACGAGGGCAGTCCGGCAACACTCGGTATATATGTGCAAGAATAATTCCCGAAGAAGTTGGCCGGAGAAATTAAAGGGCAGTCGATTCGATAGCGCGTTATGCGCGATTGGATTGACTGCTTTTCATTTGTCTGATATATTAGCAATTTGTTTATACTTTGGTTATAGAACGTAATAATGTTCAATATTTTTTAAGGCTTTGTTATTGGTATTCATACATAGGCATAAGCTATACTAATGACAGGCATAAGCAGTTTTTAATGCTCTGCGACATTGGATGGGATGACTAATACATATGGAGGTTTATATGAAGAAGGTTAGGTATTTAATATCATTACTTCTGGCAGTGACGTTACTTTTATGTGCGTGCGGGAATGGTAACAGCGTAGAAGATACGAATGAAGCGGTGGGGCCTGCGAGAATATATCTGTGCGGAGAATATCATTCGGATGAAACGTCATTAAAAAATGAGCTTGAGAGATGGGAAGAGTTTTATGCTAAAGGAGCAAGACATCTATTTATTGAAACTTCATATGCGAAGGCGGAATTCATGAATATATGGATGCATGAAAAATCAGATGATATTCTTGATAAATTGTGGGAAAACAGTGAAGGAACAGCGGGAGCTACACAAATTTGCTATGATTTTTTCAAAACGATTAAAGAAAAATTCCCGGAAACTATATTCCATGGTACGGATGTCGGTCATCAATATGATACAACGGGAGAAAGCTATTTAAGATATCTCGAAGACAAAGGGATGAAAGACAGTAAAGAATATAGAATCGCGGAAGAAAATATTGAGCAGGGAAAAGAGTTTTACAGCAAACGTAGAGAAAACGAGGCAGATGGATACAATTACAGAGAAAACTGCATGGTGGAAAACTTTATCCGAGAATGTAATAGTGTGCCGGGCGAATTCATTATGGGAATATACGGAGAAGCACATATTTTAGGAGATGTTGCGTATAATGGAACCGTACCTTCAATGCGAAAGCAATTGGAAGAGCTTTATAAAGATATACTGGAAACTGAGGAGGTATGGTATGCGGATGTGATTCGCACCGAGAGAGTTACAATAGGCGAAAAGGAATATGATGCTGATTATTATGGCCTGTTTGATATATCAAGTTGGTGCGAAGAATTTATTTCAAGAGAATTCTGGTTATTAAAAGATGCATATGATGATTTTAAAACATGCGAATTAACAGGTAATGTATTACCGATAGATAATTATCCGATGGAGGTTGAGTTACATCAAGTATATATGATTAGATATATAACCGCGACCGGGGAAAGCGTAATGGAGTATTATCGTTCGGACGGTGAAAAGTACAGGGGAATGCCGGCTACGAGCGAGTTAATTATAGGGGAATAGGTGTATTGATAAATCATTTTATTATTATTACGAGGGAATATTAGATGAAGAATGGATACAAGATGAAGAAAATCATACGGTTGCTGCCTTTGATATTGGCAGTAATAATGATGCTTTTGAACGGTTGCGGTCCTATAAAAGCAATAAAGAACAGTAAACTTTCTGCCGGTATATACTTATGTGCGGAATTACATTCGGAGAAAGAGTGCCTTGATAAGGAATTGCAGCGATGGGGAGAATTCTATGAAAAGGGGGCAAGGCACCTGTTTATAGAAGATTCATATTCGGGAGCACAATTACTTAACATATGGATGCATGAGGATAATGATGATATATTGGATCAGATATGGGAAGATACTAAGGGAACTCAGGGGTGTAGCCAGGTTTCATATGATTTTTATAAGACCATTAAAAGGGATTATCCGGAAACAATATTCCATGGTACGGATATAGGACATCAGTATGCGACTACGGGGGCAAGATATGTTAAAAAGCTTGAGGAAGAAGGAAAAGAAGATACTGAGGAGTATAGAATAACTGTAGAGAACAACGAAAGCGGTAAAAAGTTCTATGACCTTGGTAATTATGAAACTATCGAAAGCGCCAATTATCGCGAGCAAAAGATGGTTGAATATTTCATTAGGGAGTATGAAGCCCTTTCGGGAGAATTCATAATGGGTATATATGGTTGGGGACATCTTGAACTTGACAGTACTCATTGTTGTGAAGGAACCGACCAGCAGATGGTAATACAGTTAAAAGAGAAGTACGGGGATCTTATTCAGGTAGAAGGTATGACGTGGAGAGACCCAATAAGTACGGAAAAAATGATTGTTAACGGAAAAGAATATGATGCAACATATTTCGGCGAAACAGATATAAGTGATTGGGAGTGGACATATGTTAAGTATCGTGTATGGAGACTTGAAGATTCATATGAAGATTTGAAGGACTGTTATCCTGATTATAGTTGGGGCTATCAATATGTGTATGAGTATCCGATGAAAGTTGAAAAGAATGAAATATACATTATGGAATTTGAAGATATAGAAGGAAATACGGAGCGGGCATACTTTAAGTCCGATATAGTTCAATGTGAGGGCAGCCCTGCAACACTCGGCATATCTGTTGAGTAATAATTGTTTGAGCTCGGTTAATCCGATTGGAACAAATGAAATAGAAATGGTTATTAAGAAGTATTTTATGTAAACAGTGGATATATTGCATCGAAATATATAAAAATGCAGTTTTCGATGCTCTATGGTGAGCGAGGAGATGTTAATAGGCATCGGGATTGAGAAAAAATGGTAATCCGATGCCTTGAGTGGAAAAAGCAAGATGTATTAATAATCCATTATTTGACAATACTTAATAAGGAAAGGCAAAATATGAAGAAAAGGATAATAAGTTCGGTGGCTCTAAGCGTGGTATTGATTGCGACTATATGTATCGGTATAATTACAAATAAAAACGCTAAAACAGTAACAGATAATAATGAGGAGCATGAGTTTACAGAAGCCGACTGGAGCGAAGTATTGCTTTGCGGTGAAGCACATAATAGTGAAAAATGTTTGGAAGCGGAACTCGAATTATGGGGTGAATTATATGCACAAGGTGCAAGGCATCTCTTTATGGAGGACGGATACTCGGCAACAGCTTTTCTTAATGAATGGATGAAAGCAGACAATGATGAGATATTAGATGATCTATATGATGATTGGATAGGAACGCAGATGCATTCAATAAACTATTTGAATTTCTACCATAGAATCAAGGAAGAGTTCCCTGAAACGGTATTTCATGGTACGGATATTGACCATCTTTATTACAGAACAGGGCAAAGATATCTGGAAAAGATAATAAGTGAGGGGAAAAAAGGTTCTAGGGAATACAATGATGCGGTGCGCAATTATCAGCAGGGTGAAAAGTATTATCAAATGATGATAAGTGCATTGAATGCCGATGCTGCGGATAATTACAGAGAATTATGTATGGCACAGAATTTCATAAGAGAATATGAAAGGCTTAGGAATGAAAAGATAATGGGAATCTACGGAGCTGCACATACAGATCCCGGAGCAATTGCATGGGGAGGAACCGTTGACTGTATGGCTAAGCAATTATATAAAAAATATGGAGCAAAGATTACAACAATCGATGTATCCGAGGATTATATAATGAAATCCCATTAATATCGTCAATGATAAAGTTCATAAAAAAGGTCGTGGTAACACGGCCTTTTTTGATGAACTCTTGCGAGTTTATAAAAATTTAATTTGACGAGTTTTTGATTATCATCCATAATGGGATTATCCTTTTTAGCTTTTAATCTAACGGATAGTCCCGTTTATATCCCAATCACTTTGTTAGAATGGTATTGTAAAAAGAATGAATCTTTTTTACAAAATACTGTTGACTTTTAAGGTCAAGTTATTTAATATTAAATTATGCAACGAACACTAGTTCGGATAAGGAGAATTAATTATGGTTAATGAAGAGAAGTTGAAGGCACTTAACGTTGCGATTGCACAGATAGAGAAGGCATACGGCGCAGGCTCGGTTATGAAGCTTGGCGATCCTGCCGTTAATATGAATGTTGAGACTATTCCTACAGGCTCTATAAGCCTTGATATAGCACTTGGTCTTGGCGGTATTCCTAAGGGAAGAATCGTTGAGATTTACGGACCTGAGTCCAGTGGTAAGACTACAGTTGCGCTTCATATGGTTGCTGAAGTACAGAAGCGTGGTGGCATCGCAGGATTTATCGATGCAGAACATGCGCTTGATCCTGTATATGCTAAGAATATCGGCGTTGATATCGATAACTTATATATTTCTCAGCCGGATAACGGTGAGCAGGCATTGGAGATTACGGAGACTATGGTAAGATCCGGTGCGGTAGATATCGTAATCGTTGACTCTGTTGCAGCACTTGTTCCTAAGGCTGAGTTAGAGGGCGATATGGGTGATTCTCATGTAGGTCTTCAGGCAAGACTTATGTCACAGGCACTTCGTAAGCTTACAGGTGTTATAAGTAAGTCTAACTGCGTTGTAATCTTTATCAACCAGCTTCGTGAGAAGGTTGGTATTATGTTCGGTAACCCGGAGACTACAACAGGTGGTCGTGCTCTTAAATTCTACTCATCAGTTCGTATGGATGTAAGACGTGTAGAATCCTTAAAGCAGGGCGGAGAAGTTATCGGTAACAGAACCAGAATCAAGATCGTTAAGAATAAGATTGCTCCTCCTTTTAAGGAAGCGGAGTTTGATATTATGTTCGGTAAGGGTATTTCCAAGGAGGGCGATTTACTTGATCTTGCATCCGAGATTGATATCATTAATAAGTCCGGTGCATGGTATGCATATAACGGAGAGAAGATCGGACAGGGTAGAGAGAATGCCAAGCAGTATTTGATCGATAACAAGGCTATGTGCGCTGAAGTAGAGAAGAAGGTTAGAGAGCATTATAATCTTGCCGACGATCTTCTTATGAGTGCAGATACTAAGGAAGAGAAGGCTGCGAAAAAGTCTAAGGCGACAGAATAAGGATAACCTATGAAGAAGGAATATGAATCCCTCGACGAGATGATTAAGGATGCGAAGAAGCGTGCCCTTTCAATCTTACAGCGTCGGGACAAGACTACAAAAGAACTTACGGATAAGCTTACAGAGGACGGATTTCCGTCCTCTGTTGTTAATGCAGCAATAGAATATGTCATGTCTTATCATTATCTTGACGATTTACGTTATGCGGAGAATTATGTAAGATATCACAAGAATCAGAAGAGTAAGACAGCTGTGAAGCTATATCTTCGTGAGAAGGGCGTGGATGCGGAGACAATCGACACTGCCATAGCCAATGAATACGATAATGACGAGAAAGAGATGATTCGAGAGCTTTTAAAAAAGCGGCATTATAACCCGGAGGAAGCTGATTATAAGGAGAAGAACAAGATGATTGCTTACTGTATGAGACGCGGTTTTTCCTTGGAAGATATTAAGAGTCTGCTCTAAACAGATACTTAAGAAAATCATTGACACATTTTATCAAAAAGTATAAAATTTATATGTTGTATATTTGAGATTTTTTATAAACTCAAATCCATTTATTAGGGTACTTTGTCTTACAAGATAAAATATATAACAACATTTGCTTATTGAAAATTAAATAAAGGAGGTGCTCCTGTGCATTTTGACGTTGTATCGTTATTGATCGGTCTTGCAATTGCACTTGTTACCGCAATTCCTCTTACAGTCGCTATTTCCGGTTCGATTAGAAAGAAGAAATACGACGAGAAGATCGGTTCTGCGGAAGATAAGGCAAGACAGATTATCGATGAGGCTGTCAAGAGCGCTGAGGCCAAGAAGAGAGAATCCCTTCTTGAGATCAAGGAAGAGTCCATAAGAAGTAAGAATGAACTCGACAAGGAGATCAAGGAAAGAAGAAACGAGATTCAGAATCGTGAACGCAGGATTACTCAGAGAGAAGAGACTCTTGATAAGAAGATTTCTTCCGTTGAGAAGCGTGAGGCCGAATATGTTGCCAAAGAGCAGGAATTAGAAGTTCAGCGTGAGAAGATAGCTAAGTTAAACGAGGAACGCGTACAGGAACTTGAACGAATTTCAGGTTTAACCTCTGAACAGGCAAAGGATTATCTTTTAAAAACTGTTGAAGAAGATGTTAGAATTGACACAGCAAAACTTGTAAAGGATCTTACCAATCAGGCTAAGGAAGAAGCGGCGAAGAAGGCTAAGGAATATGTAGTACAGGCTATTCAGAAGTGTGCTGCAGACCATGTTTCCGAAGCTACAATTTCCGTTGTTCAGTTACCTACAGATGAGATGAAGGGCCGTATCATTGGTCGTGAAGGACGTAATATTCGTACTTTAGAGACTATGACAGGCGTTGATTTAATCGTAGATGATACACCGGATGCAGTAGTATTATCAAGCTTCGACCCGGTAAGACGTGAGATTGCAAGAATTGCGCTTGAAAAATTGATCGTTGACGGACGTATTCATCCGGCTAAGATTGAAGAATGCGTCGAGAAGGCGACCAAGGAAGTTGAGACCATGATGCGTGAAGAAGGCGAGAATGCTGCTTTCGAAGTAGGTGTTCATGGTATCCATCCGGAGCTTATTAAGCTTTTGGGACGTATGAAGTTCCGTACAAGTTACGGACAGAATGCTCTTAAGCATTCAGTTGAAGTTGCTCAGTTGTCAGGTTTACTTGCTGCTGAGATTGGAGTTGATATTAAGACCGCTAAGCGTGCAGGATTACTTCACGATATTGGTAAGGCAGTAGATCACGAGATGGAAGGTTCACATATCCAGCTCGGTGTTGATCTTTGCCGTAAGTATAAAGAAGGTCCTATCGTTATTAATTCGGTTGAATCACATCATGGTGATGTTGAACCGCAGTCGCTTATAGCATGTATCGTACAGGCTGCCGATGCAATTTCGGCCGCACGTCCGGGCGCAAGACGTGAGACATTAGAGACATATGCTAACAGATTAAAACAGTTGGAAGAGATAGCCGATAGTTTCAAAGGTGTTGACAAATCTTTTGCTATTCAGGCAGGTAGAGAAGTTCGTATTATGGTTGTTCCTGAGCAGGTATCAGATGCTGATATGGTTCTCCTCGGAAGAGATATTGCAAAGCGTATCGAAAGTGAGCTTGCATATCCGGGACAGATTAAGATCAGTGTGATACGTGAATCCAGAGTAACGGATTACGCGAAATAATCTTAAATACAAACCCTTGCGAGCTATCGCAAGGGTTTTATTTTTTGTAAAAAAAGGAGTAAGGTGATAAAATGGAAAACTTCGTACAGAAGATGAAAAGAGTTGAAGCTTTAGTACTTGCTTTGACACTTGTATTGACGTGGTTTGCTATGCCTTCCGGGGCTAATGCAAAGACACCTGAAGAACCGGAGCATTATTTCGGTTATATAAGCCCTTCGGAAAAATATCAGGGCTTATCGTTTGAAGAAAGAGCAGCAAGAATGGGGGCTGTTCCCTTTACTTATGATAAAGCGGCTAATTTCCCTTCTTCATTCGATCTTAGAACTATTAACGGTGGTGTAGGTGTTACACCTGTTAAGGATCAGAATCCTTACGGTTCATGCTGGACATTTGCAGCATGTGCATCACTTGAAAGTAATGCGGGACTTATAGGAATAAGGAATCTTGATTTATCAGAGTATCAGCTTGGCTGGACTGCAACTCATGTTCCGACAAGTCTTTCTTCTGACTTTGACCAGCATATTGTTGGTGAAGGTTATTCGGGAGATACTGTTGAGACAGATCCTGGCGTATATGAACGCTGGTATAATGCGGGTGGAAATGATGAGATGGCAATAGCCTCTCTTATTAAAGGATTTGCACCGGCATCGGAGGTGGATTATCCATACGATAATGAAGATCAGGACCTTGATAATTCGGCATATGGCGATCTTGCAGAGTATAATGGATGTAAGTTAAGAGCGGGTAAGATTTTTTCCGTTAACTGTACCGATGTTGATTCGGTTAAGTATCTTATTCAGAATTACGGTGCATTATCTATTGGCATGTGGGCTTCTTATCTTGAGTATTATAGTAGTAATGATTATTACAATCATATAACTCATGCGGCTTATATTCCGCTTAGTACTGCCGGATTTACTACCGGAGGAAGATCTAACCATGCGGTTACTGTTGTAGGATGGGACGATAATTACTCAAAGTCCAATTTCTCAACGGAACCTGAAGGCGACGGCGCGTGGATAGTTAAGAATAGCTGGGGAACTGATTTCGGTGAGAATGGTTATTTTTATCTGTCATATTATGATCAGGCTGTACAAGGATCCGGTCAGGACTGGTTTGCTTATACATTAAATGCTGGAAACGGTTTGGATACAACTGGGGATTCTTATTATAATTATGACTTTCAATATCAGTACGATGGCGGTTTGCAATATTATTCATATTCGGATGTACAGAGTGTAATAATTAAATTCACAGTTGTAAAAAATCAGAAAATTATAGGTGTGAAATACTGTCCACTTGCAAATCAGTTCGGTTTTGTTTCGATAAAACTATATAGAGGTGCGACGTCTGTTAATGAACTTACTGATGAAAAGATTTTTTATGAACAGGGTGCAGGGTGCGCTCAGCAATTTGCGGGGTATCAAAACCAATGGTTTGGAGATGGCGAAGACACTGTTATAAGTGAAGGCGAAACGATTTTCGTAAAAGTTACATTTGATACCCCTGTAAAATATGCCGTAGCAAAAGCATTGGATTGGGGTGACGGAAGCTCTATAATAGAGAATCCTCAGGCAAATGAGACATATTTAACTGTTAACGGAAGTACATTCGATACAAGTCTTTCTAATGCAACTGCATGTATCAAGGTCATGGCGGTAGATTATACTCCGCCGGCAGCTCCACCAACAGTTACATCCGCGGATGATGTTACAATCAATCTTGCCAACGGAGCAACGTTAGCGCAGATAGAGTCTGCATTAAATGCTTCACATACTGTTAAGGTTAAGTTCAGTGATAATGCAGAGCGTAACTACACAGTTTTGCCGGGATACGGTTCTAACTCAACATTATGTAGTTCACTTTACGCACAGTTTATAGATAAGTATCCAAGTTATGATCCTTCCAATAAGAGTGCACAGACTTATACGATTACAGGTCTTGCTGATCTTTCGGATTATAACTGCTCTTCGGAGTATCCGATTAATGTTACCGTTAATATTGCTGAAGGTTTAACGGTCAAAACTGTTAACGGTATAGGAATCAGCCTTCCTGTTGGAACTACTCTTGATGATTTTATAACTAAGATTAATGAATCCAAAACCACCATGGTTAAATTAAGTAATAACCATAGAGTAAATAAGACTGTTTTGCATGAAGGATATGCATCATTTTATGATTTATTCCTTGCTGCTTATCCGGGTGGATTTAACTCTGATTCTGAAGTAACTTATACGATTTACGGTACGGTAGATCTTTCTGATTACGGTATTACGGAAGAGACAAGAGTACCGATTACCATCTCCGTTAAGTCCGGCGGTGGTGGCGGTGGCGGCGGAGGACGTTCCGTTTCATCCGTTGAGCCTATTAAGCTTTCATTTGAAAACGGTGTACCGCTTGAAGTTATTAGAAATGCATTAATTAAGTCTTATTCTGTAGGTGTTAAGTTTAATGATGGTGTTAAGGCTACAGTTAATGTAATCCCGGGTTATGATAAGAGCGGTAAGGCATATGAGTCATTCTATGCCCAGTTTATTGATAAGTACGGCTCGGAAGCTTATGACAGATACGAAAGACATGAGCAGAAGTTCACTTTGACAGGTTATATTGACCTTTCAAGCTATGGATGCAGTAATAAGTATAGTGTATCCGTAACACTTATTGTTGAAGAAGGTAAGCTTGTTAAAACAGTAGGTGAGATTTCAATCGATATAGCTAACGGTGTTACATTACAGCAGTTTGAGGCGCTTTTAAATAAGCCTCAGATGGTAACCATTACCTATAAGGACAATTCAACCGAAGAAGTTGAAGTATTCCCGGGATTTATACCGGGAGAAAAAGCTCAGTACAGTTCATTCTTCGAGCAGTTTAAGGATGTATACGGCGAGAACGGATACGATCCTGATAACTACGATACGCAGAAGTTTGAAATCAAGGGCTTTGTAGACCTTAGCAAGTACGGCGGAAAAGAAAAGAATTACATTAAGATAACAATTAATGTTAAGAAGGCAGAGCTTTGCAAAGTTACATTTAACGGTAACGGCGGTGAGTACTTAGGTCAGGAGACTGTAGAGGCAAGAGTAGGTGCTCCTTACGGATTTAAGTACAATGCTTTCGAGTACAGAAAAGAAGACTATATCTTCGCAGGCTGGTTTACTAAGCCTGAAGGCGGCGACAGAGTATGGGCCGGTACAACATGTAACGGCGATATCACTCTCTATGCTCACTGGTTAAAAGTATTTACCGGTAAGAGCTGGGATGTAACATTAACCTCTACAGCAAAGGGCAACCTCGTATTTAAGTGGTCACAGATTAAGACAAAGGTTGCAGGATATGAGATTTCGGTATCAACAGATAAGAAGAGCTGGAAGTCATATTTCGGACCGATGTTAAGAGAGAAGACCTTTACTAAGCTTAAATCCGGCAAGACCTACTATGTTCGTGTCCGTGGTTACAGACTTGATTCAACAGGCAAGAAGATCTACGGTGCATGGAGCAAGGTAGCTTCCGCAAAGGTTAAATAAAAATACAATTATTATGTATAATTAGCGAAAGAGCTTCGGATTACCGAGGCTCTTTTTGTTATAAGTAAATTCATAATTACCCCATAAGGTTGAATAATCCGCATAATTAGTGTATTATAATAGATGTTGCACCTGTAGCTCAGGGGAGAGAGCAATGGATTCCGGTTCCATGAGCGGGGGTTCGATTCCCTCCAGGTGCGTTGGAAAAGAAGATTGATTAAAGGGTGATAGATTTGAGTAAAGATAATAAGAAGCAGTGGAATAACAGCGCTTCACAAGGATATATGAAGAAAGCATGTGAATTTATAGGAAAGAATAAGAGATATGTTATAGCGGCGGGTGCTTTAGTCTGCTTCGTGCTTATATTGTTCTTTGCCGTAGGTAAGGGTGGCTTATTTGGTAGAAACTCTTCTTCGGGAGACGCTGCAAGATTTGCCGAGAACAAGAATAAGGATGTCGAGAAACTTATCAGGAATTACTACGATGCATATGCAAAAGGTGATGTTAAGAAGCTTTCATCTTATGCGGTACCGATATCTCCTAACGAAGCCGAATATATTAAGCTTTTCGGCGGATACATCAAGGACTATACCATTAAGAAGATATATTCACAGCAGGGAATAGACGGGAACTCCTGTTGCGTAACGGTTGAGATAGAGATTGAATTTGAGGGCGTTACAACAAAGGCGCCGGGACTTGATTTCTTCTATATAACCGGCTTACAGACAGGTACGCTTTACATCAATAATCTCTATTCACAGTTTAACTTAAGAACCGGTGAATATGTGACGGAATCTCAGATTGATAAATGTATCAATAAGTTTGAGAACAGACCCGAAATGAAAGAACTTCAGGAAAAGATTCAGAAGAAGTACGAAGAAGCCATTCTTAAGGATGAGAAGCTTGATATCCTTATTAATGAGACAATCAATACTGCCGTTAACGAATGGATGGACAGTGTAGTATTACTTCAGAATGAGATGCCGCCTGCATTTGTTATCGGTGAAGTAACGGATGATAACGGTGAAGGCGAAGGAGAAGACGAACCTGATGAACCGGAAGAAGATCCTATCGTTATTGATCCTGAACTTGAGATAGTTGAATATGCAATAACAACAGCGGAAGTTAATGTCAGATACGGCGCAAGTACAGAAAAACGTGCTATCGGTAAGGTTGCCGAAGGCGCTAAGGTTACGGTGCTTGCTATCGATCCTTGGGGCGAGTGGTCATACGTACAGGTTAATGACGACCTTAAGGGCTTTATCAGAAACGATTTTCTTATTACGCAGGATAATGAAGAATCCATAACAGGTCTTCAGGGATATCCTGATAAGGATGATAAGATTGCGGTATCTGAAGATGTAGACCTTATGAACTCAATGAAGAGTTACGGCAAGGTTATTACCCGGCTTATGACGGGAACTCAGGTTACTGTAATTATGGTATATAGGAACGGCTTTGCCAAGGTATCCGTTAACGGCAAGATTGGATATCTTCCGATTACTTCACTTTCATATTAATAATTGATTAGTGGTTTTAAAGGCTTATTAATGATATAATAATTATCATAATAAGCCTTTTTCTTAAGATTTTTAAAGGACGAAATATGGAAGAAATAAGAATCAACAAGTACCTGTCCGATATCGGTTTTTGCTCGAGAAGACAGGCTGACAAGTTAATAGATGAAGGAAATGTCACGGTTAATGGTATCCCTTGCGTTATGGGACAGAAAGTTACGGGCGAAGAAGACATAAGAGTATCGGGCAAGCCTGTTAAAAGCACCAGGCAGGAAGGAACTTTTACTTTAATTGCTTTTAATAAGCCTGTCGGCATAGTCTGTACTTCGGAAAAACGCGAAAAGGACAATATTATTGATTTTATCAATTATCCGACCCGTATATATCCTATAGGGCGCTTGGATAAGAATTCGGAAGGACTTATATTACTTACGGATAACGGTGATATCGTAAATCGTATGATGCGCTCCGGCAATATGCACGAAAAGGAATATCTCGTATCCGTTAATCACGATATAACCGATGAGTTCCTTGAAAAGATGAGAAGCGGTGTAGCAATTCTTGATACGGTTACAAGACCTTGTATAGTTACGAAGTTATCGAAGCGTAAGTTTAAGATCATTCTTACCCAAGGGCTAAACCGCCAGATTCGCCGTATGTGTGAGGCACTTGATTATAGAGTTACATATCTTAAGAGGGTAAGAGTAATTAATATTGAACTCGGTGACCTTAAGAGCGGCGAATATAGAGATGTCGTTGGTAAAGAACGAGAGGAACTTCTTAGAATTATAAGTAACTCAAGCAATACGACGGTTATAAGAGATTAGAGGAATTGGAATGGATAAGGAAAAGCGCATACATGAGCTTATCGATGCCTTGAACAGTGCATCCGAGAGATATTATAACGGACTTGAAGAGAGTATCTCCAACTATGAGTGGGATGCTATGTTTGACGAGCTTACCGGGTTAGAAGAAGAGACGGGGCTTATATTCCCTGATTCTCCGACGCAGAAAGCAGGATATGAAGAGACAAGCGGTGAAAAGGAAGCACACGAATATCCGGCGCTTTCTCTGGCGAAGACTAAGAGTATCGAAGAACTTAAGGCTTTTGCGGGTGAGAGAGATATATATTTAAGTTATAAATTAGACGGACTTACTCTTGTTCTTACATATGACGGCGGTAAATTACAGAAGATATTGACGCGAGGTAACGGCCAGACAGGCAGCAATATTACATATCTTAAAGATGCGTTAATCGGAATCCCGGAAGAAATCGCTGAAAAAGGTCATATGGTAGTTCGCGGCGAGGCAATCATATCATATACTGATTTTGAAATAATTAATGATACAATAGATGACGAAGATGAAAGATATGCAAATCCCCGTAACTTAGCAAGCGGGACTCTTGCATTAGACGATAAAGAAAAGGTTAAGTCAAGGCACGTACATTTTATAGCATTTACGCTTGTTCACCTTGACAGACAGATGCGTTCATTCGGGGAAAGGATGGCATATCTTAAGTCATTAGGCTTTAATGTTGTTGAACATGAGCTTACCAATAGTGCAAAGATAGAAGAGACTGTAGAAAAGTTTACCAAGAAGGTTGAAGACGGTAAGATGGATTTCCCGGTTGACGGCCTTGTTATCACATATGACGATACGGATTATGCGAAGACAGGTTCTGTTACGGGACACCACGCAACCCGTGCGGGTCTTGCTTTTAAATGGCAGGATACCGTTGCGGAGTCGGAACTTTTATACGTGGAATGGTCTTGTGCTATTGCAACTATATCGCCTGTTGCCGTATTTAAGCCTGTAAATCTTGAAGGTACCAAGGTTGAGAGAGCGTCTCTTTGCAATATTTCCGAGATGGAGAGACTTGGAATAGGCGACAAGGGAAGTAAGATTGAAGTTATTAAGAGTAACAAGATTATTCCTAAGGTTATAGGCGTTAAGGAAAAGGTCGGAGAACTTATTATTCCTGATAAGTGTCCGGCATGCTTAGCACCTACCAAGCTTAAAATATCCGAAAAGAGCGGCACGAAGACTTTACACTGTACGAACCCTGAGTGTCCGGCCAAGGAAATCAAGCGCTTTACAAGATTTGTAAGTAAGCAGGGCCTTGATATAGACGGTATGTCGATTCAGACTATAGTTCGATTCGTTAACTTAGGATATATTAAGTCACTGCCTGACTTCTACAGACTGGATAGATATTATGATGAGATAGCGAAGCTTGACGGTTTCGGTGAGAAATCCGTTAATAACCTTATGAATTCGATTAATAGAAGTATCGATGCAGATCCTGTAAGATTTATATATTCCTTATGTATTCCTAAGATCGGTATAGATGCTGCGAAAAGAATCGTTGCGGCGCTTGGATTTAAGGGCTTTACGGAAAAGCTCTGCAATAGAGAAGTCCTTGAAAATATCGATAAGATAGGTCCGGAGCGAGCTACAAGCATTATAGAGTTTTTTAACGATGAGAAGAGAAAGACTGAATTTACAGAGCTTTTATCCATACTTAATATTAAGGATGAAGGTCCGAAGGATACATCCAATGGATCACTAAACGGTCTTACCTTCGTTATAACCGGCGATGTCAATGTCTATAAGAACAGAGACGAGTTTAAGGCGTATGTTGAATCGCAGGGTGGTTCTGTTACGGGTTCCGTATCGAAGAAGACGAACTTCCTGGTCAATAATGACGTGGAATCAACCTCTTCGAAGAACATGAAGGCTAAAGAGCTCGGTATTCCGATTATATCGGAGGCTGAGTTTATCGAGCAATTTGACAAGGGACGCAGTTTATAAATCTTTTATAAATTTTAGGTTTTATATTGCAATAAGATTTGATATAATCTATGTATTGATGAGTTATACATAGGAGGCATTTATATGGCTGACGATAGAAAAGCATTTGTTATAAAGAGCGGCGAGATGGGTGAGATTACAGTCGCCGAAGAAGTGGTTGCGATTATTGCAGGTATTGCCGCAACAGAAGTTGAAGGTGTAAGCGCGATGGCAGGCAATATCACTAATGAGATAGTTGCCAAGCTTGGAATGAAGAATCTTTCCAAGGGCGTTCATGTAGATATGAACGGTAACGAGGTAACGGTTATGGTTGCCGTAGTTATGGCATATGCGGCTAATGTGCCGGAAGTTTCCGCTAAGATTCAGGAGAGAATCAAGACGTCCATTGAAAACATGACAGGTCTTCACGTTGCAGAGGTTAATGTTAAGATAGCAGGTATCGATGTGGGTAGAGATAACTAGAGTTAAAAGGATGTCTTAAGGCATCCTTTTATTAATTTAAGAGGTAGATATGAGCAGAAGACAATTAAGAGAACGAGTATTTATGATGTTGTTCCGTGTGGAATTCTATGAGAATGAAGATATTCCGGAGCAGCTTAGCGCTTTTATGGAAGATTCCGAGCCTATAGAAGAAGAGGATGCGAAGTTCATCGAGGATAGATTCTTAAGTATTAAGGAACTTATCCCGACTATCGACGAAGCAATCAATGCATCCGTTACACGCTGGAAGACAACGAGAATGAGTAAGGTTGATCTTACAATTATCCGTCTGGCTTTCTATGAGATGAAGTATGATGACTCAATTCCTAATGCCGTTGCCATTAATGAGGCGGTAGAACTTGCCAAGAAGTTCGGTTCCGATGAGTCGCCTGCATTTATTAACGGAGTATTGGCTAAGTTTAATGATGAAAAGTAGTTATTCTGTAAGCGAGATTAATACATATATCAAGAATATGTTTGCTCAGGATGTCTTACTTAACAGAGTTACGGTTACAGGTGAGATATCCAATTGTAAAAGACACAGTTCGGGGCATATATATTTTACTTTAAAAGATGATGGAGGGGCATTATCCGCGATCATGTTCGCGGGTTATGCCCGTACGCTTTCTTTTGAGCCAAGAGAAGGCATGAAAGTCAAAGCTACCGGTAATGTCGATGTGTACGATAAGACCGGCGCATATCAGTTATACGTTAAGTCCATGGAAGAAGAGGGCCAGGGAGATTTATACAAGAAGTTTCTTGAGTTAAAGCAGCGCTTAGAAGACATGGGCATGTTCGAGAAAGAGTATAAGCTGCCGATCCCTAAGTATATTAAGACTTTAGGTGTTGTAACTTCTCCTACGGGTGCGGCAATCCGTGATATTGAGAATATAACGAAGCGCCGTAATCCTTATGTGCAGATTATACTGTCACCTGCGCTTGTACAGGGTGAGGGTGCTGCGGTAAGCATAAGTCATGCGATAGAGAGGCTTATCCCTTATGAGCCCGATGTTATAATAGTCGGTCGAGGCGGCGGTTCTATCGAGGATTTATGGCCGTTTAACGAGGAAGAGGTTGCTAATGCTATATTTGCATCTAAGATTCCGATAATAAGTGCGGTAGGTCATGAGACGGATACGACGATTGCGGATTTCGTTGCGGATATGAGAGCACCGACGCCTTCAGCTGCTGCGGAACTTGCGGTTTATTCAATTGAAGACTTAAATGATGAGTTAGAAAGCCTTAATAATGAGATTAAGTCGGTATTCGAGAATCGCTTATCACGTGTTAAGATGCAGTGCGAGAATTATAAGCTTTCCTTACAAAAGCTCTCTCCGGATAATTTGCTTCTTAATAAGAGACACGCTCTTTCTGATTACGAAGAAGAATTAAGAGAAGTAATGGAAAGAAGAATCGAAGAAGTAAAAGAACTTCTTACGGACTCCAAGGAGAGTATTATCGAACTTCTTTCGGATAAGTTTAAAGATACGAAGAACAAGGCAATTCTTCTTGCAGCTACGTTAGATGAGCTTTCGCCGTTAAAGAAAATGGCGGAAGGATATACATACACGGAGAAAGCAGACGGCAAGCATATTCACAGCATTAAGGATATTAAGCCGGGAGATTCTTTAAAGGTGCATCTTAAAGACGGAGTTGCGGGAGTTACGGTTGATAATGTATCGGAGGTTATAAGATAATGGCAGAGAAGAAGATTTCCATAGAACAGGGTTTACAGGATATTGAAGAATTAATTGATAAGTTAAGAGAGCCTGATACACCGCTTGAAGAAGCTTTCAAGCTTTACGAAGAGGGTATCGGCAAGGTTAAGGCTGTTAATGCTGAGATAGATACTATTGAGAAGAAAATGAAAGTGCTTAATGAGGACGAGTAAGATGGATTTTAAGGCGGAATTTGATAAGGCAAGATCTGAAGCAGAAGATATAGTATTATCTTATCTTCCGAAAGAGGAAGGACTTCAGAAGACTGTTATGTCTTCAATGAATTACAGTGTGGATTCGGGCGGCAAGCGCCTTCGTCCGGTTCTTATGATGTCTGTATATAAGATGTTTGGCGGGAATACGGAGAATAAGACTATAAGAGCTTTTATGGCAGCACAGGAATATATTCATACGTATTCGCTTATTCATGATGATTTACCTGCTATGGATAACGATGAACTTCGTCGCGGAAGAAAGACAAACCATGTGGTGTTCGGTGAAGCTATGGCAATACTTGCCGGTGACAGTTTACTTAACTATGCGTATGAGACTGCAATTAAGTCTTATGCTTACGGTGAAGTTTCGGGCGATATTTTGATAAAGGCTATAGATATCCTGGCTACGAAGGCCGGTATCTACGGTATGGTTGGCGGTCAGGTAGTTGATGTTGAGACCGAAGGCAAGGATAATGATTATGAGACGCTAGACTTTATCTATCGCCTTAAGACAAGCGCTTTAATCGAATCATCGATGATGATAGGCGCAGTACTTGCAGGCGCAAGCAAAGATGAGATTAAGAACATAGAGCTTATTGCCAACAAAGTGGGAATAGCTTTTCAGATACAGGACGATATCCTTGATATCGAGGGAGATGAGGCTACTTTCGGTAAGCCTATAGGAAGTGATGCGAAGAACGGTAAGGTTACCATGGCGGGTAAGCTTGGCACTGACAAGGCTCACGAGGCCGTTGCATCTTTAACCGGTGAAGCTGTCGCAATCCTTGATTCATTAGGATATAACGATGAATTTGTAAAAGAGTTATTGCTTTCCTTGATCAATCGCAAGAAGTAGGAGTTACAAATGATACTCGACAGAATCAATAGAGAAAATGATATTAAGAAGATTCCCGAGTCCGAGTGGCAGCGTCTTGCGGAGGAGATAAGGGAATATATACTTACGCACGTGTCCGAAAAGGGCGGCCATCTTGCGCCTAACTTAGGTGTTGTGGAGCTTACGATGGCGCTTCACTTATTCATGGATTTTCCTAAGGATAAGCTTATATTTGATGTGGGACATCAGTGCTATACACATAAGATATTGACGGGAAGAAAGAATGATTTCGATACTCTTCGCCAGTATCACGGTTTAAGCGGTTTTCCGAAGCGCGATGAGTCACCTTGCGATTCATTCGATTCGGGTCATAGTTCCAATTCGATTTCGGCGGGACTTGGATTTGCTGCGGCCCGATGCCTTAATAAAACCGATGAAAAGATAGTATGTCTTATAGGAGACGGCGCCATGACAGGCGGTGTCGCTTATGAGGCTTTGAATAACGTATCGCTTGTTAACGGCAATTTTATTATTGTTCTTAACGATAACCAGATGTCGATATCCGAGAATGTCGGTGGTTTCTCATCTCAGTTATCAAGACTTCGTACGGGTAAGATATATACATCCTTAAAGGATTCCGTTACGGATTCTCTCGAGAAGATTCCGGGTGTCGGAGATCCTTTGGTACGTGCGATAAGAAGAACCAAGAATTCATTAAAGCAGTTAATGGTTCCGGGTATGTTCTTTGAAGAGATGGGTATTAAGTATCTTGGCCCTGTTGACGGACATAACATTAAGGAAGTATTAAAGCTTCTTAAGTATGCGTCAAGAATAGACGGCCCTGTGCTTGTACATGTAGTTACCAAGAAGGGTAAGGGATACGAATTTGCCGAGAAGCACCCTGATAAATATCACGGAACAGGACCTTTTGAGTTATCTACAGGTGAGACCAAGAAGGGTAACCCGAGTTATACCGATGTATTCAGTAAGGCGATGCTTCGCCTTGGCGAGAAAAACGAGAGTCTTGTTGCGATAACCGCTGCGATGGCAGACGGAACGGGACTTAAGAAGTATAAGGTTAACTACCCCGAGCGCTTTTTTGATGTGGGTATTGCTGAAGGTCATGCGGTATCCTTTGCTACAGGACTTGCTTTATCCGGCAAGATTCCGGTATTTGCGGTGTATTCTTCGTTCTTGCAGCGTGGATTTGACGAGATTGCGCAGGATGTGTGCATGCAAAAAGCACATGTAATCTTCGCGATTGACAGAGCAGGATTGGTAGGCAACGACGGACCTACGCATCACGGCGTTTTTGATATAGCTTATATGCAGGGACTTCCGAATATGGTGCTTATGGCGCCGAAGAACGGTCATGAGCTTACCGAAATGATGAAGTTTGCAGTGGAATATAACGGCCCTATAGCAATAAGATATCCTCGAGGTGAGGCATATCAGGGACTTAAGGAGTTGAAGAATCCGATAGAACTTGGGAAGTCTGAAGTTATTAAGGAAGGCAGGAAAGTCTGTCTTATCGCGTACGGAAGCATGGTAAAGAACGCTTTTGAAGCAAGCTTAATACTAGAGGAAGAAGGAATTGACGTAGGCGTAGTTAACTTAAGATTTGCGAAGCCTCTTGATTACGATATGTTAAGAGATGTTGCGGGTAAGTATGATACTGTTATTACGGTTGAAGATCACGCAGTTTATAGCGGCGCAGGTGTTATGATCTCGGACTTTTACGAGAGAGAAGGTATTGCGAACGTTAATATTATTCATCTCGGTATTCCGGATAAGTTTATCGAGCAGGGTTCGACAGCAGTTTTATATAAGGACTGCGGACTTGATATCGATTCGATTGTAAGTAAAGTGAAGGAAATATATTGATTCTATGAAAGAAAGACTTGATCAGCTGCTTGTATCTAAGGGCCTTGCCCCGAGCAGAGAAAAAGCTAAAACTATCATAATGGCCGGCGACATATTTGTTGACGGTGTTCGCGAAGACAAGGCGGGTACGCTTATTAAAGAAGATGCTGTTATAGAAGTTAAGGGCAATACGCTTCGTTATGTAAGCCGAGGAGGTCTTAAGCTTGAGAAGGCTATGGAAGACTTTAAGCTTGATCTTTCCGGTAAGGTCTGCATGGATATAGGAGCTTCGACCGGTGGTTTCACAGACTGCATGCTTCAAAACGGTGCGTCTAAGGTTTTCGCGGTTGATGTCGGTTACGGTCAGTTTGCCTGGAAGTTAAGACAGGACGAGCGTGTCGTATGTATGGAGAAGACCAATATTCGATACGTAACTGAAGATATGATAGGTGAGAAGCTCGATTTCGCATCGGTTGATGTGTCTTTCATATCTTTAACGCTTGTGTTAAAGCCTGCATATGATTTACTTAAAGACGGCGGCGAGATGGTGTGTCTTATTAAGCCGCAGTTTGAAGCGGGCAAGGAAAAAGTCGGCAAGAAGGGCGTAGTCAGAGAGAAAAGCACCCATGTTGAAGTTATCGAGAAGGTTAAGGAGTTTGCGCTTTCTAACGGTTTCTCGGTTCTTGGACTTTCACATTCACCGATTAAAGGCCCGGAAGGTAATATAGAATATCTTATATACTTAAGAAAAGACGATAAAGGTTTGGATGAAGGAGAAGTGACTCCGGAGAGCATAGTAGATATTGCTCACGGACTGCTTGATTAAGGATGAAAAAGTTTCTTATAGTTGCCAATCTTAATAAAGATACGAATGCAGGCGTTGCCAATAAGGTAAGAGACGCAATCGTAAAGAATAATGCTAAGGCTGAACTTATATCGTTTGATATATTCGATAATAAGGATGCCAAGCTTATATTAAAGTCTGCGGAAGGTATGGAGGCAATTATTGTTGTAGGCGGAGACGGAACACTTATCAGAACCGCCCGTGCAACCAATAAGCTTAACCTTCCTGTTATAGGCGTAAATACCGGCCATATAGGCTATCTTTGCGAGATTGACGAGGAAAGAATCGATGCGGCCGTATTAAGCCTTATAAATGACGATTTTTCAATCGAGGACAGAATGATGCTTAAGGGCGAGTTCGAAGATGGTATATCGAGACTTTCCTTAAACGATGTTGTTATCTATAGAAGCGGTGAGTTACGTACGATTTCAACGGATGTATTCGTTGACGACCAGCTTCTTACAACTATTAAAGGTGACGGTGTTGTTGTATCGACACCGACCGGCTCAACGGGTTACAGCATGAGCTGCGGAGGTCCGATTATCGATCCTTCTTCAAGGATGATCGTTCTTACGCCTTGCGCATCGCATTCGCTTCGTTCAAGAAGCATTGTACTTAAGCCTGAATCAAAGATTGAAATCATGGTTAAAGACCATGCGGGATTTACATATGACGGCGACATTCATGTAAGCTTCGACGGAGAAGAATCAATGAAGATTGCGGAAGGGACAAAGCTTAAGATTGTTGTGGCAACTGAGAAAGTACGCCTTATAAGGCTTAAAAAGACCGGATTTTTGGAGCTTTTATACACAAAGCTTGCAGACTAAAGTCGGAGGGGGAAGTAGATGCTTAAGAATCTTCATGTTAAGAATCTGGCGTTAATTGAAGAAGCGGAAGTTACGTTTAATGAGGGGTTAAATATTCTTTCGGGCGAGACCGGAGCCGGTAAATCAATTATTATCGACTCTATAAATCTTGCGCTCGGTGAAAAAGTGCCTTACGAGATGGTCCGTGACGAGGAGAAGGCTGCTCTTGTCGAACTTATATTTTCTGTTGAGAACGATTATCAAAGACATGCGCTTGAAGAATTAATGATTGAGCCTGAAGACGATTGCGTGATTCTTTCCAGAAAGATTCTTAATAAAAGAGCGGTTGCCCGCATTAATTCGGAGACGGTTACGGCTAAGGAATTAAAACAGGTGGCATCCGTATTTATAGATATATACGGTCAGCAGGAGCATCAGACTTTGCTTGATAAGCGTAAGCATCTTGTGCTTCTTGATTCGTTCTTGGGCGACGATATTGCGGTCGAGAAGGCGAAGATGAAGGACTTGTATGACGTGTATCATGTAATAGAGAAGGAGCTTAAGGAATCTGAGATTGACGAAGCCTCGAGAAATCGCGAGATGGACTTGCTTCGTTATGAGATTTCCGAGATTGAAGCTGCGGATATTAAGGATAATGAGGATAATGAAGTAGAAGAACGCTACAGAATCATGTCGGGTGCCGCTAAGGTTGCCAAGGCTGTATCCGTAAGCCGTGATGCATTCTTTGGTGAAGGAATGTCGGTATCGGAGTGCGTGGGTCGTGCGATAAGAGAATTTACGCCTGTATCGGACTTCGATGATGAGGCGGCTGAGATATATAAGCAGATGAATGATGCTGAGGATATTCTTAATGGATTATCACATTCGCTTAATTCGTATCTGGACAGTCTTGAATTCTCCGATGAAGAGTTTTACGAGGTTGAGTCGAGACTTAATGTAATCAATAATCTTAAGGGTAAATACGGTAATACCGTCGATGATATTAAAAAAGCGCTTGAGGATAGACAGGCTAAACTTCAGAAGTACGAGGACTTCGATGTCTATCGGGAGGAACTTTTACAAAAGTATGAATTTGCCAAGAAAGAAATGCTTGACCAGTGTGAAGTCGTATCGGGAATCAGAAAAAAGGGTGCATCTGCACTTACATTTAAGGTAACGCAGAGCTTAATCGACCTTAATTTCCTTGATGTTAAGTTTGACATGAGATTCGAAGAGGTAAGCCCTTCCGAAAACGGATTCGACAGTCCTGAGTTTATGATATCCGTTAACCCGGGCGAGCCGTTAAAACCACTTACTCAGGTTGCATCGGGCGGCGAATTATCAAGAATCATGCTTGCCTTAAAGTCGGTATTGGCAGAGAACGACAAGGTTGGTACACTTATATTCGATGAAATCGATACCGGTATAAGCGGAAGAACGGCGCAGATGGTATCAAGTAAGATGAATGAGATATCGGATTCAACGCAGATTATTGCTATTACGCACTTGCCGCAGATTGCATCTATGGCGGACAGTCATTACTTGATCGAGAAAAGTGTGGATAATAATGTTACTTTATCGAGTATCAGACTTCTTGATCATGAAGGAAGCATTGAAGAGCTTGCAAGAATGCTCGGCGGTGTAATGGTTACCGATGCAGTACTTGAGAATGCAAGAGAGATGAAACGTCTTGCGGAAAATGAAAAAAGAAAATAATTAAAAGGGTTCCCTGTTTAAAATAGGGAACCCTTATGTTTAACTTGCGTAAAGTGCACGGTTATCTCTGTCGTAGAAGTACGCGTGATCGGAGAGTATGTCTTCGCGGTCTAACGATTCAGAGTTGACTTCTTTTACCATCAGGTTAAATTCGTTTAAATGATTACGGTTGTTGGTAGGGAACAATATTACTTCATGGATGGAACTCGGAATAATAAAGAAGGAACTCAAGAAACGGTCGGAGAGGTCTGAGAGAAGATTCTCATACATAAGTACGGATGCTCCGTAGTATTTATCTTTATTGGTGAGGATATACATATTACATAATTCATCGGAGGTATCGGGAACGGATTCTTCAAATGGGATATCACGCTTGACATGAAGTTGCCGAAGAAATTCATCCATTCCTATTACTTTTGAAGGAAGAAGCTTAGGTGAATTCTTAACTGCGACTTCAAATAATTCTTCTGCGGTTATATTCCAGGCTTCCATATGAGAATTCTTGATAAGGACGGTGCCGCGTCCTATTGATTCATCTTCAATCATACAATAGAATACTATGGCAAAATCAAGATAAATAAGATGAGGGACAGTGGTTAAAAGTTCCTTATTCATCATAAGATTTATAAGCTTAAAAGCGATTAAGTCTTTGACTTCGGAATACTCGCGGAAAAATGAAAAGTCTACGGGGTCGCTTATGAAAGATTTCCTGTGAACGTCTGCGATTGCTTCTTTGATCTCGTCAAGACTGTATAAGCCCTTACTGTAAAGATCGTAATATCTGTTAAGATAGATCGTTTCACAGATATTGTTTCGATTCTCGTTAACGGAGATCCCGTCAAGGATAACTCCGTTATTCTTGGTTACCTTGCTAAGAGAAATCTCTGCATTTGGATATTGGTCTCTAAGGTAACCTTCAATGCTACTTATAAATGTATTATAGTCCATTTAAAATACTCCTTAAAATATATTTTAAGGGTGTGTAATACATTAAAAGCGGGAAATTTGGTCGTAAGACCATGGAAAAATATAGTGTGAGAGTAAAATGATGTTAACATCTTTTAAGGAGGATTACAAGGCATAAAATTAAAAAAGTTGTAATTTTGTTCAAAATGTGATAGAAATATATGTGGACTGTAAATCGGAGAAACTGATTTGCGATGATAAATGATTGGAGATTTTTAAGATGTCAAATTATGCTAAAAGAAAACAGGCAGAAGCGGTAGAGAGAAAGAAAGAGATTAAGAGAACCGCTATTATAACCGCAATAGTAATTGCAGTTATCGCGCTTTTTGTAGGTATCCTCATCTTCTTAAAGACACAGGCAAATAAGCCGGTAGAAAAGAACTACGGAGATCCTAACTATAATGTATTTGATTATGTAACCCTCGGACAGTATGAGGGAATTGAAGTTTATAAGGTTATTCCTGAAGTAACAGATGATCAGGTTAAGAGTAAGATTGACAGTATCGTTAATGAAGGTATTGAGAAGTCGGATTTAACAGAAGAGGATGTTGCACAGGAAGGCGATGAAGTAACGATTGACTTTGTCGGTGTTCTTGAAGGTGAGGAAGAACCGTTTGACGGTGGCTCAGCAGAAGACCATTCATACACTTTGGGTCAGGGTTCAATGATTCCGGGATTCGATGAAGGTATCTATGGAATGAAGATTGGCGAGACTAAGAATGTTAACGTTACATTCCCTGAAGATTATAAAAATGCAGATTATGCAGGCAAGAATGCAACATTCGCAATTACCCTTAAGTCAGGCAAGCGTGTTACATTCACTCCGGAGTGGAATGATGAGTATGTAACAAAGTATACCGAAGGTGCATACACCAATGTAGCTGATTACGAAGTTAAGATTCGTGAGGATCTTCTTCAGTCAGCAACAGACAGCAGTGAGCAGCAGATGCAGCAGGATTTATGGGCACAGGTTGTCGAGAATGCGACAGTTGACGGATATCCTGATTATGTATTCAATAAGACTTATGATGAGTTATATTCTCAGGTTCAGCAGTATGCTTCAATGTTCAATATGACAATTGATGATTATATGTCATACTTTGGAGGTGGAATTGACTTCCCTACATACGTAATGCAGCAGGTTAACTCACAGCTTGTAAGAGAAGCTCTTATCAAGACTATTCCGGGTATAGAGATGACTGAGGATGAGCTTAAGGAAGCTGTTAAGGCTGATCTTGAAAAGTTCGACGCAGCTACTTACGAAGAAGTAATGTCAAAGTATAAGGAAGAGGACTTAAGAACATATTATCAGTCAGACAGATTACAGAAGTATCTTACAGAGAAGGCTGTAATTACTGAAGTAACAAGTGAGCAGTATCAGGAGATTCAGCAGCAGAAGCAGGCAGAGCAGAATCCTGACAACGGTGACGCCAACAGTGAGAATAACGGTGAAGGCGATAACACCGGAGAAGGCGAAGGCGACGGAACCGGAGAAGGCGACAATACAGACGATAATACAGACGATAATACAGATGATAATACAGATGATAATTCAGACGATAATTCGGATAATAGTTCGGACGGACAGTAATTTTTAATGATTATAGTATCCCGGGTTATATAGCCCGGGATATTTTATATGATATGTCATAAGGGGGAGTAGTTATGATATTCAGCAGTTTATTTTTCTTAATGATATTTCTTCCGGTATTGCTTTTAATCTATTGCATAGTACCGGAGAAAGCAAGAAATGTAATTCTTCTTATCGCAAGCTTGTTTTTCTATGCTTTCGGTGAGCCGAAGTACGTTCTTGTCATGCTTGGTTCCATTATTTTTAACTATGTGATGGGACTTTTGATTCACGGCAGCAAATACCCGAAGCTTTTCTTAATATTAACGGTTGTAGGCAATATATTTGTATTGTCTCTCTTTAAGTATACCGATTTCCTTGCGGTTAACCTTAATAAAATTCCGGGTATCAGAGTTCCGATGCTTGGTCTTGCCCTTCCTATCGGAATCTCATTCTATACATTCCAGACAATGTCATACTGTATAGATGTATACAGGGGCAAGGTAAAGTGTCAGAATAATATTATCAAGTTTGCGCTTTACGTTACAATGTTCCCACAGCTTATCGCCGGTCCTATTGTTAGATATGCGGATATTGAGCAGGAACTTGATAATAGAAAATTAGACCTTAATTCATTGCACTTTGGTGCGGAGCGCTTTTTAATCGGTCTTGGTAAAAAAGTTCTTCTCGCCAATGAATTCGGTAAATTATATGACACTATGATCGCGGAAGGTCCGTTAAATCTTCTTACCGCATTTATTGCAGCGGTAGCATTTACGTTACAGATATATTTTGACTTCTCGGGTTACAGCGATATGGCTATAGGACTCGGAAGAATCTTTGGATTCCATTTCATGGAAAACTTCAGATATCCGTATGAAGCTAAGAGCATTACGGAATTCTGGAACAGATGGCACATCTCTTTAAGCACCTGGTTTAAGGAGTATGTATATATTCCTCTCGGTGGTAACAGAAAAGGTGTACGCCGTCAGGTAATTAACTTATTTATCGTATGGGCATTAACCGGTATCTGGCATGGCGCAGGCTTTAACTTCTTACTTTGGGGATTATACTATTTCCTCATTCTTATAATCGAGAAGTTTGTGCTTTTAAAATACATGGAAAAGTGGCCCGGTTTTGTAAGACATATCTACAGCTTAATAATTATTCTTTTCGGTTGGGTTATATTTGCAAGTGATGAGTGGCCGACATTTGTATCGTTTGTACGAGGCTTCTTCGTACCGTCTACGGGATTCTGGTCCTCGATGGGTATATATGAGCTTACAACACATTTAATAATTCTTGCAATCGGTATTATCGGTTCAACAAGATTACCTATGATTGCATATGAGAAGTTATTCAAGATTAAGGATAACGATATAGAGAACGGCAGAAGTGCAGTGGCAGTTGTATCGGCTGATATTTACTTACTAATTGTGCTTTTACTCTGTATTGCGACGCTTGTAGGTGATTCCTACAATCCGTTCCTTTACTTCAGGTTCTGATTTGGGGGAGATATGTTATGAAAAAATGTAAATTGATATTTATTATCCTGTTATTTGCGATAATGCTTATTCCGGGAACAGTTCTTGTTATTAAGAAGGACAGAACCTTCTCGGATCTTGAGAACAGGAATTTAAGTGTAAGACCCGGCTTTAATATAAGTGAGATTCTGTCAGGTAAGACGGAGAGCGATTTGACTGACTTTGTAACCGACCAGTTTCCTTTAAGAGACTTTCTTATGAGATTATCAACCGAGTACAAGAAAGGACTTCTTATGAAGGATGTAGGCGGAGTGTACTTCGGCAAGAACGGATTCGTCTTGGATAAGCTTTACGACGGCAAGGTTGATACCGAGAATTACAAGAAGAATTTATATAAGCTTGCAGAATTCATCAGTGATTACAGAGAGCTTAATCCGACTTTTGTTCTTGTACCTTCCCCGTCCTCCGTGTTAAGTGATTATTTGCCTGCGTTTGCTGAAAACTATGATGATACTGCAATGTATGACATGGCAGCAAGCATCATAGGTGATAACTTCCTTAATATGAGAGAGCGTTACGTATCGCTTCATGAAAATGAAGTTTCCGAAAATGTTATAGACACGCTGTATTTTAAGACAGATCATCATTACACAAGCTATGGTGCTTATATTGCGTACAGTGAGTATTGCAAGGAACGCGGTATCGTTCCTAAGGACATTTCGTATTTTAATATAAAAGTGCTCTCAAATGAGTTCTACGGAACAATGTATTCGAAAGCCGCCGATTTTGCGACGGAGCCGGATATTATATCAATTCCTTCGATTGATGAAGATAATATCTATGTAAGCGGTGGCACGGATAAGATATATGATTACGACGCAATTGATAGAAAAGATAAGTATACCGTATACTTCGGCGGTAACTACGGAGTGGTAGAGATTAAGACTTCTGTTAATAACGGTAAGAGACTTCTTATAATCAAGGATTCTTATGCGAATAGTCTTATTCCGTATCTTACAGCCGAATATGAATACATAGTCATGGTGGATCCGCGCTTTTACACGGGCTCTATTGGACAGGTTATTGATAACGGACAGGTTAATGAGATACTTGTTTTTTACGAAATGAGTAATTTTATTAATGATTCCGAAATGAGAAGAATGATGATTTTTAAATAATTTTAATAAATTCGTAATGACTATAAACAGGAATTATATAGGGTTATAGTAATGTTTTTTATATGTAACATAAAAAGTATGTTTACAATACTATTGTTATGTTATAATATTAACTATATTTTGATATGGTTTGCCATATTGAAATAAATACAATTTATTTATACAAGAGGGAGACGAGTATGAAAAAAACAAAGTGTACGGTTGCGGTTCTCGCAATCGTAGTAATTATGCTGATAGCAGGTATCGGCACATCTATTTATTTTGCGCTTATGTCATATAAGCAGATGCAGGAAGTTTCACAGTACATAACCGAATTACAGGCTGAGCCTAAGGAAGAAGAGACACGTGAGAATGATGTAAAGATTGCAGGTTCTTATGAGATTAAGTCTACTGAGGCTATTTCTGATGCGTATAAGAGCAAAGATACATCAAAGCTTTCCGACAAGGAAAGAGAGACTCTTGATATGGCTTCAGATATCTTAAAAGAGATTATTACAGACGGCATGACCGATATCGAGAAGGAGACAGCAGTATATGACTGGATGTGTGCTAATCTCGGTCATGATTCCAATCTTCTTTTGGTTATCCCTAACGGAGATGGTGATGCAGATAACCCTTACGGAGTATTAAAGTATCATAATGCTGTATGTGTAGGATATGCGACAACATTTCGTATGTTCATGCAGATGATGGATATCGAGTGTATGGTAGTTCATAATACAGAGTGTTATCACAGCTGGGATCTTGTTAATCTTGACGGCAACTGGTATCATACAGATATCTATGCTGATGCCGGACATGGTAATTATGCTAACTTCAATGTTCCGGATGTTATGAGAATGCGTGAGCAGAGCTGGGATATGGATTTCTTCCCACATGCAACATCATTTAAGTATTATAAAGCTATGGAGAATCTTGAGACAGCTGATTCAATCAGTGATATTCCGGCTTTAATCGCTAAGTACATGGGAGAAACCTATTCAAACTTTTTCATTAAGTTTAACGGAACCGTTGATGAGGAATTTGCAAGAAGAGCTGTAGCTGTTGTTAATATGTACAGTTCGGCAATCGAAGACCTTCAGCTTGGCGATACAAGATACTATGGCGCATATGGTTTATGGGTATCCGATCCTGATAACGGAGGATTTATATTCCTTGTATCTATAACCGGTGAAACTGACGGTACTTCATATCAGGAAGACTTAACAGATGATGAGAGAGCAGCCTTCCAGCAGAAGATAGATGAATTAATGAACAGTCTTGCAGAGAAGTTTGGCGGTTCATACAGCGGCGGAAGTTATTACTACGAGGATAACGCTGAAACTTATTATTACGATGGTATCGAAGGCGATATTTAATTACGGAGGAATGCAATGAAAAAGATTATAGCAGCGTTTATTCTTGTACTTACAATGGCAGCCCTTACGGGATGCGGTGAGAAGACCGAAGAAGTTAAAGATGTTAATTTCTATGATTTAAGAACAGCTATGCTTAATGCGACAACCAAGCTTCCGGAAATGCAGACAGCAAGCAGTGCTGATGATAATGCATCAGAATTACTTGCTTATGTATCCGATATCGATTATGAAAAAGTAAGTAATTTCTTTGTTTCATATTCGAAGGAAGGTCTTGCGGATGAGATTGTAGTTATCTCCGTTAAGGACGAGGCTGATGCTAAGGAAGCAAAGGAATCATTACAGAAGCATCTTGATCACAGAAAGAATCTGTTCGCAAACTATGCGGTTGAAGAAGCAGCAAGATTAGAAAATGCGGTTATTAAAGTCAGCGGACGTTATGTGGTCCTTATAATAGCCGATGAGTATACACAGATCGAAAGAGCTTTTGACGATATGATCAAAGAAAATTAGGGGAGGACACTATGAAAAAAACAGGTATTGTATGTCTTATTCTTGCCATTGTTATAATGATCGGCGGAGTAGCAACTTCAATTAAATTTGCATATTCTTCATTTAACGAGATGAAGAACATTACTGCCTATATAGAGGAGCAGAAGAAGCTTAAGGCAGAAGAAGGTATTACAAAAGAGAACGACGTAAAGATTGCAGGTTCTTATGAAATCAAGTCCACAGAAGATATTTCCGATGCTTATAAGAGCGGAGATACTTCTAAGCTTAACGATAAGCAGAAAGAGACACTTGATATGGCATCCGATATCTTGAAAGAGATTATCACGGATGGCATGTCAGAGTATGAGAAGGAAACAGCTGTATATGACTGGATGTGCAAGAATCTTGCACATGATTCCAATCTTTTGGTTGTAATTCCTGCTTCATCTTCACAGGAATCCGATAACCCTTACGGTGTATTAAAGTATCATAATGCTGTATGTGTAGGTTATGCCACAACATTCCGTCTGTTCATGCAGATGATGGATATCGAGTGTATGGTTGTACATAACACAGAGTGCTATCACAGCTGGGATCTTATCAATCTTGACGGTGACTGGTATCATACAGATATCTACTCTGATGTAGGAAGAGGAGATTATTCTCACTTTAACCTCTGCGATGCGATAAGAGGTCAGCAGGAGTCTTGGGATACAGAGTTTTTCCCACATGCTAATTCTCTTAAGTACAATAAGGCTATGGATAACATGTGTGAGGCATCTTCACTTGAAGAGCTTCCGGGATTATACACTCAGAACCTTATGGATAAGAAATATTCCTTCTTCGTAAAGTTTACTTGCCCGGTTGATGAAGAGTTTGCAAGACGTGTACAGGCAGTTACAGGCATGTATAACAGTGCAATTGATTCAATGTATATTCCGGATCAGGGATTCTGGCTTCAGAACCAGATCTGGCTTCCTTATGAAAACGGTTATGTTTTCTGGATTTCATTCTATCACTATGGTGAAGAATCTGAAGCAGAATACTTAACTGATGAAGAGAAAGAGCAGTTAAACGAGACAATCCAGGAAGTAATCAATCAGTTATATGATAGTTTCTACAATGATCCTGGTGATGATGACGGTTATGTGGAAGATGATTCAACAGAAGACGATTCAACGGAAGACGATTCAACGGAAGATGATTCAGATGATGAAGAGTAAATAGAATATAAGATAAATGAAAAGCGCGGAATTCCCGCGCTTTTCAAGTAAAGAAAGAAAATAAAAAAGATAAATACTTAAAGTTCAAAGCTATGCCGCATTCCCGGCTGTAAGCTCTTTGAACCCGTATTTGTTAAGTACGTGTAATGTGTAAAGTGCGCAAAAATAAACGACTAAACAGATTACTGTTACAAGAGTTGCCGATGCGATAATACCGAAGGCAAGTTCAATAACACCGGCAATAAAAAGGCACGCATAATTAAGTTTTGAAAGACAAATCGCAATTACAACCTGAAGCATAAGAAGTACTACAGAGAAGAACAGATTGGTCTTTCCGAAATATGAAATCATAAGAGCGCCGGCTACAAATATTATACTGAAAAGTATAAGCGCTAAATATGTCGGCTTAAAACCCTTGTTTCCCTTATCGGAAGTTTGATTATTTTCCATATGTTCCCCCTCATTAAAATGAACAATTTGATTATATCAAGTAGTCGAAAAAAGAACAATAATTTTTCAAAAAAAATCTTTGCGTTTATTTCCTTCCGTGATATAATAACGAATGTGTTCGTGCTTCGATAGCGCAGTTGGTAGCGCAACTGATTCGTAATCAGTAGGTCGTCGGTTCGAGTCCGATTCGAAGCTTATAGGGAGTTTTGTAGGGAGAGACAGTTCTTTATACAAAACTCTGTTTTTGTTTTTAGAGGAGTTTATTATGGCTTTAAAGCTTTTACTTCACAGTTGTTGTGCACCTTGCAGCAGCGTATGCCTCGAGCGTCTTACACCTGAATATGAGATATTTGATTATTACTATAATCCGAATATTACGGAAATGTCGGAATATGAGTACCGAGAGAATGAATTAAAGCGACTTATAGATGAGATTCCTAAAGTCAATCCGATTCACTTTGTGGGAGGAGACTTTGATCCGGAACTTTTCTTCAATTCTGTTAAAGGATTTGAGGATTGCCCGGAACGGGGTGACAGGTGTACAATATGTTTTAAGTTAAGACTTATGGCGTCCGCTTTTAAATGTAAGGAGTTAGGCTGCGACATGTTTGCAACCACACTAACCTTAAGCCCGTTAAAAGACGCAGATCTTCTTAATTCAATCGGAGAAGAGGTTGCGAAGGAAGTAGGCGTAACATATCTTCCTTCGAATTTTAAGAAAAAGAACGGATATCTTCGCTCCATAGAGCTTTCAAGAGAGTATAATCTATATAGACAATCCTATTGCGGATGTGTCTTTTCAAAAAGGAGGTAACTTATGAGTAAAGTCAGAGTTGGTATATTGGGTGCAACAGGTATGGTTGGTCAGAGATTTGTGACACTTCTTAACAATCATCCTTTTTTTGAAGTAACTGTTCTTGCGGCAAGTAACAGAAATGCCGGTAAGACATACGAAGACGCTGTTAGCGAAAAGTGGTCAATGGATGAGGAGATTCCTTCATATGCGAAGAAAATGATTATGATGAATGTCCTTGATATAGATAATGTATCGAAGCAAGTAGATCTTGTATTCTCTGCGGTTAAGATGGAGAAGGACGAGATCAGAGCTTTTGAGGAAGGATATGCTAAGCATGAGGTTATCGTTGTATCCAATAACAGTGCATGTAGAAATATCGAAGATGTTCCGATGTTACTTCCTGAGTGCAATATAGATCATCTAGATGCATTAAAGCATCAGAAAGAGAGATTGGGCACAAAGCACGGTTTTATCGTTGTTAAGCCTAACTGTTCGATTCAAAGCTATGTTCCGATTTTCTATGCTTTAAAAGAGTTCGAGCCTGAAGTTGCTGTAGTTTCCACATACCAGGCGATATCCGGTGCGGGAAGAACTTTTAAGACATGGCCGGAAATGGTTGAGAATATTATTCCCTATATCGGAGGAGAAGAAGAAAAGAGCGAGAAAGAGCCGCTTAAGGTTATGGGACATGTTGAGAACGGCGTAATTGTACCTGCAACTGACCTTAAGATTTCTTGTACTTGTATTAGAGTGCCGGTTGTTGACGGACATACGGCATCTGTTCGCGTATCTTTTAAGAAAAAGCCTACTAAGGAAGAGTTTATTAAGGCAATTACAGAGTTTTCCGGAGTCCCTCAGAGGGAGAAGCTTCCTCATGCACCGAAGCAGTTTATGTATTATTTTGAAGAGAATGACAGACCTCAGGTTAAATTGGATGTTAATCTTGAAGGTGGTATGGCTGTTACGGTCGGAAGACTTGAAGAAGATAATATATTCCAGTATAAGTTTGTTGCATTATCGCATAATACCTTAAGAGGAGCAGCCGGCGGCGGACTTCTTACGGCAGAAACCCTTTATGCATTACATTATTTTGACCGATAGGATTTTTTGTGGTAAAATGGTAAATGCTAATTTAATTTTTGGAGGGGATTTATGGCTTCTTATAACGCTAAGATTGAGGAATTACAGAAAATATACGATTCTAATACCAATAATCTTGTCTTTCTTTACGGAAGAAGAGGATTATCGAAGCATGAACTAATGAAGGGGTTTTTATCCGATAAGCCTTCTATAGTTTATCTTGCAAGAGATTGTTCCAATGAAGTTCAAAGAGAGTTTTTTGCCGATACGATTGAGAAATCCTGTGATATTAATGCAGTTTCGAGAAATTATGCCGATCTTTTCAATCATTTAAGAACTACTGAGGCTAAGAAGCTTGTATTATATATAGATCATGCTGATTACATAATGAAGAAGGACCCGGAATTTTTTGAACATATCCTTAAGCTTAAGAATAAAGATTACTACAAGGGACCTGTCATGATTATCTTTATGACTGAGTCAATCTGCTTTGCAGAGCATGAACTTGTAGAAGATTTTAGCAAAGGATATAAGAAGTTTGAAGAGATTATTAAGTTTACAGAGCTTAATTTTCTTGAGGTTGTAAGAATGTATTCGGGATTATCCGAGCAGCAGGCCGTAGAAGCATACGGAATCTTCGGCGGTGTTACGGAGTATCTTGATTATTGGAATAAAGATTTAACTTTAAAAGATAATATCTGTCGCCTTATCCTTGATAAGAATGCGCCTTTCCATAATGCTGCAAGAGAGTATCTTGAGATTGAATTAAGAGAACTCGGTGTATACCAGACTATTCTCTATGCGCTTGCATCGGGCAGAGAGAAACTTAACGATTTATTTGAGTATACCGGTTATTCAAGACCGAAGATCAGTGTATACATGAAGAATCTTGCCAAATTTGATGCGGTGAAAAAGGTTGTATCCTTTGAAACGGGCGGATACGAGAATGCCAAGAAGGGTGTGTATCGTGTTAACGATACTTTCCTTAATTTCTATTACAAGATGGTATTCCCTAATTTAAGCTTCTTAGAGGTTATGGGTTCTGAAGATTTCTATGACTATTTCATAGAGCCTTACATTCCTGAATTCTTAGACAGAACCTTTGTAAAGATATGTATGGAATCGTTAGAGCTTTTATCATCGGTTAAGAGACTTCCGATTATGATATCCAAGATAGGTACATGGATCGGTAAGAAATCCAATATCGATATTATCGCGCAGGACGAAGACAGAAATACGATTACGGCAAAGTGCAGTTATTCGAGAGAAGTATTCGATTATGCTATGTATGAGGAACTTCTTGCAGCCAATAAGGAAGCCAAGGTTAATGCGGATTATATCTATTTATTCTCCGTTAAGGGCTTCGATGCAAAGCTTAAGCATTTGTCGATAGCGGATAAGTCTGTTGTCCTTGTTGACATGAATGAGATGTAGTAAAAGGGGTTATATATTTGTCAAAAGCGCTTATTATTACAGAGAAACCTTCGGTAGCCAAGGAATTTGCGAGGGTTCTTAATGTAAATGGCAATAAAAAAGGATACATAGAGAATAATGAATATGTAATATCCTGGTGCGTCGGACATCTTGTCGGAATGGTATATCCGGAAGCGTACGATGCAAAGTATAAGAAGTGGAAGGCAGAGGATCTGCCTTTCTTACCGGAAGTATATAAGTATGACGTTCTCCCTAACGTAAAAGATCAGTATGACGTGGTTCATTCGCTTTTACAAAGAGAGGATATCGATACTGTATACTGGGCTGGAGATGCCGGAAAAGAAGGACAGACAATTGAAGAGAATATCCGTAACTTCGGTGGCGTAAGAGCCGGTATGGTCGAGAAGCGTGTATGGATCGACTCTCAGACCGATGAAGAGATGCTTCGCGGAATCAGAGAAGCTAAGGATATGTCCGCATATAAGAATCTCGGACTTTCCGGAATAATGAGAACAATCGAAGATTATGCGATGGGAATTAATTTCTCACGTGTAATGTCAATAAATTACGGCAGATTATTAAACAATGCCGGTAACCTTCAGGAATACAGACCGATTTCCGTGGGACGCGTTATGACTTGCGTTCTTGGAATGGTCGTTTTAAGAGAGCGCGAGATTCGCTCTTTCGTTGAAACTCCGTTTTATAAGGTTATAGGTTCATTCGCCGAAGGCAGTATCAAGGGCGAATGGAAAGCTTCCAAGGGATCTTGTTATGAAGATTCCTATTTGTTGTACAAAGAAAACGGTTTTAAAGAGAAGAAAAGCGCAGAAGAGCTTATAGATAAGCTTGCCGGTAAAAGCGCTGTGGTTGAAGAACTTGAGAAGGCAAGAAGTAAAAAGAAAGCGCCGCTTCTTTTTAACCTGGCGGAATTACAGGCAGAGTGCTCAAAAAGATTTAAGATAAGTCCTGATGAGACATTGGCGGTTGCGCAGACTTTATACGAAAGAAAGATGACTACGTATCCCCGTACCGATGCGAGGGTTTTATCTACAGCAATAGCTAAGGAAATTAATAAAAACTTGAATGGTCTTAAGAATTATGAAGTTACGAACAGGTTCGTGGAGAATATACTTGAAAATAAGCTGTACGAAGGCATAGAGAAGACGGGATATACGGATGATTCCAAGATTACCGATCACTATGCGATCATACCGACAGGCCAGGTTGATGCCTTAAAGGGGTTATCGGATCTCGAGAAATCAATATATGAACTTATCGTAAGGCGCTTTTTATCAATATTCTATCCACCTGCGGAGTACGATACCGTTAAGCTTACGATTAATGTGGATAATGAGAGATTCTTCTCCAATGCAAAAGTTCTTACGGCACCGGGATATCTTGAAATTGCTGGTAAGAAGACCATAGAGAAAGAGGACGGAGAAGATAGCGAAGAGGCTAACGATACTTTAATAAGCCTTGCAGCGACGTTAAAGAAGGGCGATGCGATAGGTGTTACTTCTTATGATGTCGGTGAAGGCAAGACAACACCGCCTAAGCGCTATACTTCGGGTTCAATGATTCTTGCAATGGAGAATGCGGGACAGTTAATTGAAGATGAAGAATTAAGAGCGCAGATTAAGGGTTCAGGTATCGGAACATCCGCAACAAGAGCGGAGATTATAGATAAGCTTGTGCGTATAGGTTATCTTAATCTTAACAAGAAGACTCAGGTCTTAACACCTGAAAAGTTCGGAGAGATGGTTTACGAGGTAGTTGACCTTAATGTGCCGCAGCTTCTTAATCCTAAGATGACTGCATCCTGGGAGAAGGGCTTGGACGGTATAACCAACGGAACCGTTGATTTTACCGAGTACAGAAGCAAGCTTGAAGATTTCATCAGGAACGAAACCGTATCGATGATTAATACGAACGTTACGGATAAGCTTATGGACAGAATCAAGGATTTTGTCGATCTTGCGTCGGGTAACGTTAAGGGTAAGTTTAAGATTGGAGCGACTTGCCCTTTATGTGGCGGCGAGCTTGTAACTACGCCGTTTGGATTCGGATGTGAGAAATATAATAAAGACGGAAGCGGCTGTAATTTTTCTATAGGTCAGATTGCAGGTAAGTCAATCGATGTGAATGATGTTAAAAAGCTTATTAAGGAAGGTAAGACAGGACTTATCAAGGGATTTACTTCAAAGGCAGGGAAAAAATTCGATGCGGTACTTAAGCTTGATAAGAATGAAGACGGCAAGGTTACAATCGGCTTTGATTTTGAAGATAAGGAAGCCTACCTTCTTAAGGATATGATGTGCCCTGTGTGCTCGGCACCGTTAAAGAAAACCGGATTCGGATATATATGCAGCAATAAGGATACCGAGAATCCTACCTGCAAGTTCTCTGTAGGAAGTATCTGCGGTAAGACAATTACCGAAACTCAGGTTAAAAAGCTTCTCAAAGACGGTAAGACCGATCTTATAAAGGGATTTAAGAGTAAGGCAGGTAAGAAGTTCGATGCAATTCTTAAACTTGAAGACGGTGATATCAGGTTTGAATTCCCTGATGCAGTGCCTTCGGCTGAGTCGCAGATTAAATGTCCTAAGTGCGGTAACAATTTGGTAAGAACAAAGTATTATTATGAATGTACATGCGGCTTTAAGATAAGCCACATGGTTGCACAGAATGACTTAAGCGAAGAAGTTATTACCGAACTAATTATGACGGGACATACAAAAGCGAAGATTACAGGATTCCACTCAAAGAGCGGCTCACTTTTCGACGCAAGATTAAAGTATGAAGAAGTAAGCGGTATTTCGTTTGATTTTGAAGATAAATAAGAAAGGGTGACAATAATGGATAAGGCAAAAATCAGCAATCTTTACACATTGGAAGAGACTATAGCGGCACCGCTGTTTACGGGTAAGACATATCCATGGGAAGTATTGCCGGTTATTAAGGAGAAGATTTTTGATATTATAAAAGCTCTTGATATGGGTGTATACGAAGACAGGGGCGACAATGTATATGTTGCTAAGTCTGCGAAGGTTTATCCTAATGCTACAATTATAGGTCCCGCAATTATAGGCGAGAGAACAGAGGTCCGTCCGGGCGCTTTTATACGAGGAAATGCAATAGTAGGTAATGATTGCGTAGTGGGTAATTCGACGGAATTAAAGAATGTCATTTTATTTAATCACGTACAGGTTCCGCATTATAACTATGTAGGCGATTCTATTCTTGGATTCTATTCTCATATGGGTGCAGGCTCAATTACATCGAATGTTAAGTCCGATAAGACTTTGGTTGTAGTTAAGTGTGACGGTGAAGCGATTGAGACAGGTCTTAAGAAGTTCGGCGCTATGCTTGGTGATCATGTCGAAGTTGGTTGTAACTCGGTTCTTAATCCGGGTACGGTAATAGGTCGCAATACCAATATTTATCCGTTGTCACCTGTTCGAGGCGTTATCCCGGCAGACTCAATCTATAAGGACAAAGAACATATAGTCAACAAAAAATAATGATAATATCTTTACGAAAACGTTTAAATGCGTTAGAATTGTAACGATATACAATTTTTGAAAAATGAAAGGAGAACAACATGATTTATACTAAAGAAGTAGAAAACATGTGTCCTGTGGCTAAGGGTGCCAAGCATGACTGTGCGCCTATTCCTCAGGAAGGTAAATGGACCAATGTACATGAAATAAGCGATGTCTCCGGTTTTACACACGGTATCGGCTGGTGCGCTCCTCAGCAGGGTGCATGTAAGCTGTCACTTAATATTAAGAACGGAATTATTGAAGAGGCTCTTGTAGAGACAATCGGTTGCTCCGGTATGACTCATTCGGCTGCTATGGCTGCTGAGATATTACAGGGCAAGACTATACTTGAGGCTTTAAATACAGACCTTGTTTGCGATGCAATTAATACTGCAATGCGCGAACTTTTCTTACAGATCGTTTACGGCAGAAGTCAGAGTGCTTTCTCTGATGACGGTCTTCCTGTAGGTGCAGGTCTTGAGGACCTTGGTAAGGGATTAAGATCTCAGGTTGGTACTATGTATGCAACTAAGGAAAAGGGCGTACGTTACCTTGAAATGGCTGAAGGCTATGTAACAGGTATCGCTCTTGATAAGGATAATGAAGTTATCGGTTATCAGTTCATTTCTCTTGGCAAGATGATGGATTTCATCAAGAAGGGTGACGATCCTGCAACTGCAATGGAAAAGGCTAAGGGTCAGTACGGTCGTGTAGACGACGCCGTTAAGATTATTGACCCTCGTCAGGAATAGGGAAAGGAGATAATTATGGCTTTATTTGAATCATATGAAAGAAGAATAGATCAGATTAATGCTTTGCTTAATAAGTATGGCATAGCTTCAATTGAAGAAGCAGAGAAGATCACCAAAGATGCCGGACTTGAGATATATGATCAGGTTAAGAAGATTCAGCCTATCTGTTTCGAGAATGCTTGCTGGGCTTACATTGTGGGCGCAGCTGTAGCTATCAAGAAGGGTGACAGAAGAGCAGCCGATGCTGCAGCATCAATAGGTGAAGGATTACAGGCTTTCTGTATTCCCGGTTCTGTTGCTGATCACAGAAAGGTCGGCTTAGGACATGGTAACTTAGGCAAGATGTTACTTGAAGAAGAGACAGAGTGCTTCGCATTTCTTGCAGGTCACGAGTCATTTGCTGCTGCAGAGGGTGCTATCGGTATTGCTGAGAAGGCTAACAAGGTTAGAACGAAGCCGCTTCGTGTAATCCTTAATGGTCTTGGTAAGGATGCAGCTCAGATTATTTCAAGAATCAACGGTTTCACATATGTTGAGACTAAGTATGATTATAAGAATGCTAAGCTTAACGTTGTATTTGAGAAGCCTTATTCAACAGGCGTTCGTGCCACAATCAAGTGCTACGGTGCAGATGATGTTCAGGAAGGTGTAGCAATCATGCATCACGAGAATGTAGGAGTATCCATTACAGGTAACTCAACCAATCCTACAAGATTCCAGCATCCTGTTGCAGGTACATACAAGAAGGAATGCATCGAGCAGGGTAAGAAGTACTTCTCGGTTGCATCCGGCGGCGGTACAGGTCGTACACTTCATCCTGATAACATGGCTGCAGGTCCTGCTTCATACGGTATGACAGATACTCTCGGTCGTATGCATTCAGATGCTCAGTTTGCAGGTTCATCTTCAGTTCCTGCGCACGTAGAGATGATGGGATTCCTCGGAATGGGTAATAACCCTATGGTAGGAGCAACTGTTGCTGTTGCAGTACTTGTAGAGGAAGCAGCGAAGGCCGGTAAATTCTAATTCTTTAGAGTAATAAGATTTCTAAAAGCACCATTTGCGTAAGCTATGGTGCTTTTTTTTGATGAATTCCTTATAAGAAAAAACTTATTGTTTATTTAGTTTTTATTTTAGAAAAAAAGCGGATATTTTGTACGAAATGTAGTTTTATTATGAATAGTATGTTATAATCTATAGTAAAATAAGGTGCGTAATTATAATTTTTCTTAATGGATAGGAGAGTTATTATGTCAAAGAGAAAATTAGGCAAGAAAACGGATTCGGGCGCAAGTACAGGTGTGGTTCATTCTTCCAAGGCCAAGGTATTCTGGGAGTTTTTGTTTATTTCATTATTCCCGATGGCAGTCCTGGGACTTGTAATCACAGTTTATTCTGCTATTTCACTTAACAAAGGTTTACAGCAGAGATCACTCGACAGCTTGAAGGCTGTTGGAGAGACAACTCTTGCAAGTATTAACTTTGTGTATGACGGCGGATGGGCGGTTGCTCCGGATGGAACTGTTTCCAAGGGCGGCGCTGTGATGACCGACAATAACCAGATTTTTATTAATGTAAAGAAGAAGTCTGATATGGACGTAGTTCTTTATTATAAAGGATCTCTGGTAGCTTCTTCACTTGCATTGAAAGATGAATTCTCGGATGAAGAGAAGGAGCTGCAGAGTCAGGGTATTCATGTTAACAGCCATTATGTAGGTCTTGAACCTGATGAACGTCTTACAAGAGACGTTATGGAAACAGGCAAGGATGTTACATATACCGATTTCGAATTTGAAGGCACTTCTTGCTACGCATATTGCATGCCGATTCTTAACTCGGGCGGTGTTACACAGGGTATGCTTCTTGTAACAATGGAGAAGACAGCTATTGCTTCATATATCTTCAAGAGCGTTATTACGATCATTATCCTTGCTGCGATATTATTCTTTGTTATGGCATTAGTATCAACCAAGATGACCAAGTCAATGGTTAGATCCATTCTTATTAACAAGAACCTTGTTGATAGAATGGAGACAGGTGATTTCGATATAATTGCAGATGAGACTACATTAAAGCTTATGAAGCGTAATGATGAGATTGGTCAGATGATGAGCTCAATGGGCAAGCTTCATAATCAGCTCTGCAAAGTTATTACCGAGATGAAGGGTATATCCGGTAAGCTTCTTGATCATGGTGCTTCCCTGGAAGAAGTTACAAGGCAGGCAGATCAGACTACCGGAGATATCGGAATTGCTGTAAGTGAAGTTGCCAAGGGCGCTTCACATCAGGCAGGTGAAGTTGCCGATGCAACAGGTAACATATCACAGATGGGCGGACTTATTAAGGATATTGTATCTGCAGCTGAAGTACTTACGAAGAGTGCGGACGATATGCTTAAGGCTCAGGAGATTTCACAGTCTCAGTTTAATAAGCTTTCACAGACCAATAAGAATACAATGGCTGCAATTACAGCCATGAACGAGCAGATTGGCAAGACCAATACTTCAATTAAGTACATTAATGAAGCAGTTGATATGATCAGCGCAATTGCCGATCAGACAACACTCCTTTCACTTAATGCTTCAATTGAAGCAGCACGTGCAGGAGAGGCAGGAAGAGGATTCTCGGTAGTTGCAAGTGAGATTCAGAAGCTTGCTAACGAATCCAACGATTCTGCTACAAGAATTAAGGCTAATATCGCTGAAGTTATTCAGAACTCAACCAATACAATGGCTGAGATGCAGAATATGAAGACTACTATTGATGAGCAGATTCAGTGTCTTGATGAGACAATTCAGCAGTTCGACCAGTTGGCACAGGGTGTTAAGGCTACATCAAGCGAAGCTAAGAATATCGAGAAGTATGCAGACAGATGCGACGAGGCAAGAAAGCATACAGAAGAGATTATGAATACACTTGCATCTATTTCCGAAGAGAATGCATCAGGTGCAGAAGAGACTACAGCTTCAATGGATACTCTTGCGACTACAATGACCCAGGTTAGTGTTGCATCTACTGATATTGAGAAGCTTGCTAAGGATATGGATGATTCACTTAAGTTCTTCAGAATGTCTACAGAAGTTGTAGATAATGCATTTTCTGATGATACACTTACAACATTGGAAGATGTTGCTGAAGAGATTGAAGAGTCATATGAACCAACTTACGAAGAGACATATGAGGAGCTTGGAGATAAGGTTGAATCAATAATGGAAGATACAGAAGATAATCTTTATTCAGATGACAACACAGTTGATTCCGACGAAGAATAAGAGTATTATTAACCTAAGAAGTTTTATGGAATAAGTGCCGTCATGGCACTTATTCTCTTTAAGGAGTGAATATATGATTAATAAGAGAATACGTAATGATGAAAGACCGGTATTTCCTAAAAAAGCAATTATAACCGGTGGTATGCCATACGGTAATAAGGAATTGCACTTCGGTCATGTGGGCGGAATGTTCGTTCATGCAGATGCTTTTGCCAGATTCTTAAGAGACAGAATCGGTTATGACAATGTTATATTCGTATCCGGTACTGACTGTTACGGTTCCCCTATAGTTGAAGCATATCGTAAAAAGTGCGAAAACGAAGGATACACAGGAACAATAAGAGAATACGTTGAAGGCAATAACAAGAAGCAGAAAGAAGTTCTCGATAAGTATGAGATAAGCCCGAATCTCTACGGTGCATCAGCACTTGGCAAGACAGGTGAAGTTCATAACGATATATCCGCATACGTATTCAATACTTTATATAAGAACGGACATTTAACGAAGCTTTCCACACCTCAGTTTTACGATACCGAGCGTAAGTGCTTTATTAACGGTCGTCAGGTTGTAGGTAAATGTCCTATCGAAGGATGTCAGTCCGAAAAAGCTTATGCAGATGAGTGCGACTTAGGTCACCAGTATTCACCGGATGAGCTTATCGATCCAATAAGTACTTTGTCCGGTAAGAAGCCTGAATTAAGACCTGTTATTAACTGGTATTTTACTTTGGAAGATTATCTTCCTACATTGCAGGAGAGAACAGAGTTTCTTGCAAAGAATACCAATACCCGTAAGTTCGAAATTAAGGCTTTGGAAGAGTTTTTAAAAGATCCTTGCATATATGTTCAAAGAAAGCAGATTGCTGACCTTGATGCGCTTATTAATGAATTACCTGAGCATGAGATAGTAAATGAAGAGAAGAAGCCTTCGATTACATTTATCTTTAAGACTCTTAAGTTAAGAGATGAAGCTAAGGCAGTTCTTGACAGTCACGATATTCATTATCGTACAGGTAAGACACTTGTACCGTTCAGATTATCAGGTAATATCGAGTGGGGTGTACCTGTACCGGAAGTTGAAGGAGAAAAGGACCTTACTTTCTGGGTATGGCCTGAATCTCTCTGGGCGCCGATATCATTTACCAAGACTTATCTTATGAATAAGGGATTACCTGAAGATGAGTGGAAGAAATGGTGGGAAGATGACGATACGATAGTATATCAGTTTATCGGTCAGGATAATATATACTTCTACGGTCTTGCCGAGATGGGTATATTTATGGGACTTAAGCATAAGAAGGGCGAGAAGATTGATGTTGAGAAGGAAATCCTTCCTCATATTGTTGCTAATAACCATATTTTGTTTATGGATAAGAAAGCAAGTTCTTCATCTGCAGTTAAGCCGCCTATGGCAGGAGATTTACTTGAGTTCTATTCACCTGAACAGTTACGTATGCATTTCTTAAGTTTAGGTCTCGGTAATGCATCTGTGGGATTTAATCCGCAGGTATATCTTCCTGAAGAAGAGAAGAAAAATGCCGGCCCTGATCCTGTTCTTAAGGACGGTAACCTTCTTACCAATGTATATAACAGACTCTTGCGTTCGTGCTTTTATACAACACAGGAGTATTACGACGCTGTGCTTCCTGTAGGTGAGGTTGATCCTAAGATTAAAGAGATCTGTGATAAGTCAATTCTTGAATATGAGAGATTCATGTATAATCATGAATTCCACAGAGTAACTTATGTCCTTGATTCGATTATAAGAGAGATTAATAAGCATTATGTTAACAATATCAAGATTGCAGAGAAGAATAACGACGATGCACTAAGAAAGCAGATTCTTGTTGATTGCTTCCATGGAATAAGAGTTATTAATGCACTTTTACATCCGATTGCACCTTCGGGAACCGAACTCGTTCAGGAGTATTTAAGAGTAGACGATAAAATGTTCAACTGGGAGTATATTTTTGATGATATATATGGCCTTGTTGCAAATAAGGACAATCACAGACTTAAATTTCTTGAGCCAAGATTCGACTTCTTTAAGAAGCCTGAATGTCAGTTCAAGAAAGATGAAGAATAAAGATAAAACCGGGTATTACCTACCCGGTTTTTTATTATCATCAAGATATCTTAAGAATTTGTTCGGAAGATTGATTGTATAATACATTGTTGCATATTCGCGTGGCGTAAGTCCGTCTAAGAAATTGATGTTATACTCTTTGTTAAGACCGGATTTCTTGACTTCGTCAACTGCCTTATTATAGCAGACGGCGGCTCGTACTGCAGAATCAAAGTAGCCTAGAGTGTGGTTTCCGACTATGTGTATCTCGGCCTTATAGTAGTTTTTTCCCTTATGAGTAGCCTTTGTTACTCCGTAGAACGAGTTAAGAAGTATTATATTGGCTGAACGAAGATCGAATGGATCGTCGTTTTTAAACTCATAATCTTTGCCGCGTACACCGTAGGACTTAATGCCGTATCTTGAATACAGTGTGTACTGTGTTCCGTAATCGGCTACAAAGTAATGTCCTTTACGGGCCTGTATTGTTCTGGTCGAATAGAAGAAAAGTTCATCCGAGTCAAATTTGAAGTCTATGGTAGGGGAGAAGAAGTATTGGAAATAATCTTTCCTCACATAGATAGGTGTTTTGAAATAAATACTGTTATCTCGAAAATTAATAAGGGATATACATTTATCAAACGGAAGGTCAAGCTTATCGAGAAATGAATCAATTGTAATCGATTCATCGTTGAGTATCTTGGTAGCTGTAAGATACGCATTAAAAGCAGCCTCTTCGGTATTGTAACTTCCGAGGCTTATATGCTTATTCTTATGTGTAATACTGGAACGGTAGTAAAGAGTGCCGTCCTTTTTCTTTGCTTTAAATACTCCGGGTAACATATTCTATCCCTTATATTAAATAAAGGACGAGCAAATTGCCCGTCCTTAAATTATTATTTTAAAGTTACAAGTATGTTGACGGTTCCGAATGTGTATGAAAGCGGAAGAAGATAAGTGGAACCTTCAGGTGCATAAATCTCATTACCAAGCTGTTCAGGCGGGTCAAGCTTAAGCTCTAAGTCCTTGGTATTGGATATGTTAACTATGAATAATCCGTTGTGAAGATTAAGGAAATCTTCGAGGGAAGCACTAACATATTCATCAAACTGAGTGAAGCTTTCGCCGGCATAACGGCTTGCAAACTCAACAGCAACTTCTTCGGACATATCAATTGCAGTACCTAAGTTATAAGAACCATTGATTACCTGAGTTGCACAAACCATAGGATTGTAATGGTTAAACTGTATCAGATTAAGCGGTGTAAAATCTCCTCCGATGAAGCGGATAAGGTTGTTGAATAAAAGCTGTAAATAATCAACAACGAGATCATCGCTCGAGATACCCGACTGACTGCAGAAGTTAAGTACAAGTTTCTTTAACTGGTCCCTCTGCTCATCAAGCATATCAAGATCGTACAATTCAGTCTCGTTCTGGTAATCAACGAGAAGAACTTCGAGTTCATCGTGTGTAAGAATTCCTTTCTCGATTAATTCCTGAGCAAGAATAAGATAGTGCGGTCCCTGATGTTCCATAACATCTTCGAGCTGAGCAGGAGTAAGATAACCTTCCTCGATTGCAATCTCTCCGAAACGGGCGTCTCTGTGAGTCTGAAGAACATATATCTTCTCAACTTCGTTAGCAGACATAAGACCCGCATGGATACATAAGGTACCTAACTTAACATGCGATTCCGCACTGTCCTGAATTGCATTCACAAGTTGTTCGGGTGTAACAACACCTTTACGCAATAAAAAGTTACCGAATAATTGTGTGAACATATGTTAATTTCCCTTCACAATATTGTCTAATACAGTCAAAATCTGGTTGGATACGAAAGGCTTCTGGATGAAGTCCTTAGCACCTGCTTCGATTGCTGCCTTAATCTGTCCCTGAGTACCGACTGAAGAAACCATAACTATGTTAGCATTCTCATCAACAGCTTTAATCTGCTTGATAGCTTCAATACCATCAATCTGAGGCATAACGATATCAAGAAAGACTATATCGATGTCACCTTTCTTATAAAGGCTTACTGCTTCCTTGCCGTCTTTTGCTTCAACAAAATTGTCGTAACCGGCAGAAGTAAGTACATCCTTAAGCTGCTTGCGGGCCAATATGGAGTCATCACTGATAAGTATTTTTAAATCCTGGGAGTTCATGCACATACCTCACTAAAATTACATAATAAGTTTACTTATACATAATAAGTTAACTTAATACTACAACATTTTAAGTGTAGTTTCAATGAAATTTTTGCAAAATGTAGCAATAGTACTACTACTTTTATCTGTATTTGTGTTATATTAACTATAATCGATGTTTATGAAGAATTTATGTATTAGGACGAGAAATGAGCAAAATTTTAATAGTTGATGACAATGCAAAGGACCGAGCACTTGTTAAGAAGTACGCAGCGTTCGAAGGATACGATACGGAAGAGTCGGGAAACGGCATGGATGCTGTTAAAAAGTGCGAGATCAATAATTACGATATAATTTTAATGGATGTTATGATGCCTGAGCTTGACGGATTCTCCGCAGCAAAGGCTATACTTGAAAAGAAAGATATTCCGGTTATATTTGTTACAGCAAGAGCGGATGAGTATGACAGGATACACGGATTTGAAGTCGGGGCGGATGATTATGTGATTAAGCCGTATTCACCTAAGGAACTTATGATGAGAGTTGCTGTCGCTCTTAAGCGGAAGGCTTCTGTTAATGAATATAAGAGAAACGAAGACAACCATGATATGTTTAAGACAGAAACTTTGGAAGTCGACTTTACATCAAGAACACTTCGTGTGGACGGCAATGAAGTCATGATGGCACCTAAAGAGTATGCGCTTTTATTCTATCTTGTTAAGAACAGAAATATTGCGATACCTCGCGACAAGATATTGACGGATGTATGGGGATTTGATTATTATGGAGATGAGAGAACACTTGATACACATATCAAGCAGGTAAGAAAAGCTCTCGGCCGTTATAGGGACAGGCTTGTGACGGTTAAAGGAATCGGATATAAGTTTAATTCCGGTAATTAGTTATTGAAGGCATATTTAGTCTTTGATTATATATAAGCTTTAATGTAAGGAGGATTCAATAATGGCAACAAGAGCAAATTTTAAACGTACAGAAATCGGACCGGGTAAGGTCGGATTTTCAAAGACAAGATCCATAATCGAGGCAGCTTTCTACGGCAACAATGTTGTTAAGGTTAATACTTTAAAGGAAGCTTATGAACTCGCAAAGAATTCACCGGGAACAATCGTAACCGACATGCCTGTATATAGAGGCGAAGAGTTCGGTTTGGAGCCGGATGCTAAGGTTTTACTTTTCAATGACGGATCTATAACGGGTAGATATGCTCCTGCAAGACGAATTACCGGTCAGCCGGGCGTTAATACAGAGAAGCTTGATAAGCTCCTTATGGATGCAATTTATGATACAAGATGGAATACAATGTACCATGCAGAAGTATTCATCGGACTCGACCCTGAATTCATGGTAAAAGCTCATCTTCTTATTCCTGAAGGAGAAGAGAACCTTCTCTATAACTGGATGCTTAACTTCCAGTACATGTCGGATGAGTATGTTAAGATGTATAAGAATAGTAAGCTCTATGAGAATGAGCCTGATATCTATATCTTCAGTAATCCTCAGTGGGAGGGTACAGATCAGACCGATATTTCCGATCCTAACTGCTTATGCTACTTTAATACAGAACAGAACTGCGCAGCAATCTTAGGTATGAAATACTTCGGAGAGCACAAGAAGGGTACACTTACACTTGCATGGGCAATGGCTAACAGAAACGGTTATGCTTCATGCCATGGTGGACAGAAGGAGTACACATTAAAGGGCGGAAAGAAGTTCGTTGCAGCTGTATTCGGTTTATCGGGATCAGGAAAGTCAACTCTTACACATGCTAAGCACGGTGGTAAGTATCCTGCAATCAAGGTTTTACATGATGATGCATTTATCATTAACTCCGATACATGTTCATCAATCGCATTGGAGCCTACATACTTTGATAAGACAGCTGATTATCCTACAGCTTGCGAAGATAACAAGTTCCTTCTTACAGCTCAGAACTGTTCAGCAACAGTTGATGAGGACGGCAAAGTTGTTCTTGTTACAGAAGATATCAGAAACGGTAACGGACGTGCAATCAAGTCAAAGCTCTGGTCACCGAACAGAGTTGACAAGATTGAATCACCTGTTAACGCTATATTCTGGATTATGAAGGATCCTACAATTCCGCCTGTAGTTAAGCTTAAGGGTGCAAGCCTTGCATCTGTTATGGGTGCTACACTTGCAACCAAGCGTTCAACAGCAGAGAGACTTAAGGAGGGTGTTGACCCGAATAAGCTTGTAGTTGAGCCTTATGCCAACCCGTTCAGAACATATCCGCTTGTTAACGACTACAATAAGTTTAAGAAGCTTGTTAAGGATAAGAACGTAGATTGCTATATCATTAATACCGGTGATTTCATGGGCAAGAAAGTTACCAAGGAAGTAACATTGGGTGTACTTGAGTCTATCGTTGAAGGTAAGGCTAAATTTACTCAGTGGGGACCTTTCTCCGATATCGAAATCTGCGAAGTTAAGGGTTATGTTCCGAATCTTAAGGATAAGAAGTACGTTGATACAATGAAGCAGCGTATGCAGGACAGACTTGATTATGTTAAGTCTCTTGATACTGAAATGGACGGCTACAACAAGCTTCCTAAGGATGCGGCAGATGCAATCAAGAACGTGGTAAAGCAGGCCAATACCTTATAATTGTAGCGACAATTAACACAATAACGCGAAATAGTTGCTAAATTGTCACTTCGAGTTCACAAAAGCCTATTGCATTTGAGCTTTTCTTTGGTATAATAATAATAACACCTGGGATGTACGACAACCTGTAGTTTTTGAACCTACATCTCTTTAAAAGGGAATCCTACATTGCCTGTCGGATGTCAAGCCTTGATACGTTGGAAGGCAGAAGACAGTGTTGCGGACACCCACCTAGCAATTGGCTAGGAGTCAAAAATGCAGGAACGGCATCTTGGGATTAAATCAAAAGATTTCGGAAGCTGTAGGGATACAGCTTCCGATTTTTCTGCTATTAAGGTGGTTATAATTGATGTCGAGATTATTATCGCATTTTAACAGAATACTGCGTGAACTGCAAAACGACAGAGTGGGAGCATATGCGGCACAGACTGCATTCTTCTTATTCCTGTCGGTTATTCCGTTTTTCATCTTCTTGGTTACGCTCATTAAATTTACCCCATTAACCGGCGATCTTGTTATAAAGTATGTCGAAGACTATCTTCCTGAATATATCGCACCCGTCCTCGTGCCGATTATAGAAGAGATTTTCGACAGCGCCTTGTCGGTAATGACGGTATCTATTATCGGTGCAATCTGGGCTTCTGCAAAGGGAATCCATAGTATGTCTAACGGACTTAATGCTATATACGGTCTTCCTGAGAAGAGAAACTTCTTTGTTTTACGATTCAGAGCTATTCTTAATACATTGATTTTTACCGTTCTTATTATTGCAGGAATTGTATCCGCAATGTATGGAAGGCGCGTAAAAAAGCTTATACTTGAAAATGTAACCATTAAATTTAAGGTGTTTAAGACGGTAATTGATTTCAGATATATAATCTTTGCGGCTGTTTTATTCATATTGTTCGTTATCATACTTATGTTTCTTCCGAACAGAACACGTAAGTTTAAATATGTTCTTATTCCGGCATTTCTGGCATCAATCTGCTGGACACTTTTGTCATGGGCAATTTCTGTTTATGTCAACTATTTTGACGGATTCTCGATGTACGGAAGCATGATGGCTATTATGCTTGCAATTATGTGGATTTACTTCGGTATGTATATTTTGTTTATTGCAGCGGAACTCGATTCAATGTATTCCGAGGCGCTTTTCCTTGAACTTAAAAAACGAAAGATTGAGAAAATTAGAAAGAAGAGAAGATAATCTTGTATTTTTCTTGAATATATGATAGTATCACTTTTGATAAAAGCGTTTGAGCGGTGCACAGTAGCACTTGAAAATGGTCGACAGAGAACGGAAGTCATTGGCTGGAAGCTTCCGACGATACATCAAGTTAAGTGAATTTCACATCGCAAGCTGCATTTCTGATATGTAGGTTATGCCGGATGATTTCCGTTACAGAATCGTACGAGAGCCGGGCGACCGGAACTTGGGTGGTAACGCGGAGTATGCTTCGTCCCATATAGGGGCGGAGCTTTTTTAATTGTATATTATTAAAAAGGGAGACCGATATGAACGATAAGCTTAGAGAAATTAAAGAAAAAGCAATTAAGCAGATTGCTGAATCGGAAGATCTTGGAAGACTTAACGATGCGAGAGTTGAGTTCCTCGGCAAGAAGGGCGAGCTTTCACAGATGCTTAAGTCTATGAAGGATTTGACGGAAGAGGAGCGTCCGAAGTTCGGACAGCTCGTTAATGAGACAAGACAGGCAATAGAGGATTTTCTTGAGGAGACCAAGAAAAAGCTCGAGAATAAAGAGCTTTCTTTAAAGCTTGAGAAGGAAGTAATCGATGTTACTCTTCCGGCAAAGAAGATTAATGTGGGTGCGAAACATCCTTGTACGCTTGCGCTTGAAGAAGTGGAAAGAATCTTCTCCGGTATGGGCTACGAAATTGTTGAAGGACCTGAAATTGAGAAGGATTATTATAACTTTGAAGCACTTAATATTCCTGCAAATCATCCTGCAAAAGATGAACAGGATACATTCTATATCAATTCGGATATAGTGCTTAGAACTCAGACAAGTCCTGTACAGGTTCGTACAATGGAGAAAGGTAAGTTACCGCTTCGAATGATTTCACCGGGACGTGTTTTCCGTTCCGATGAGATTGATGCGACTCATTCTCCTTCATTCCATCAGATTGAGGGACTTATTGTAGATAAGAATGTTACATTAGCAGACCTTAAGGGTACGCTTGAAATGTTTGCAAAGGAAATGTTCGGTGAGAATACCAGGGTTAAATTCCGTCCGCATCATTTCCCGTTTACAGAGCCTTCCGCAGAGATGGATGTGTCCTGCTTTAAGTGTGGAGGTAAGGGCTGCAGATTCTGTAAGGGTTCAGGCTGGATTGAGATATTGGGCTGCGGTATGGTTCATCCTAACGTACTTAATATGTGTAACATAGATCCTGATGAATACAGCGCTTTTGCATTCGGCGTTGGTCTTGAGCGTATTGCGCTTTTAAAGTATGAAATTGACGACCTTCGTCTTCTTTACGAAAACGATGACAGATTCTTAAAGCAGTTCAAATAGGGAGAGGAAATTACGTATGAATACATCATTAAATTGGATTAAAGAATATGTGCCCGGTTTAAATTGCAGTGCACAGGAATATACTGACAAAATGACTCTTTCCGGTACAAAGGTTGAAGGATTTGAGTGTGCCGCAGATAATCTTGATAAGATTGTTGTAGGTAAGATATTAAGCATAGATAAGCATCCTGATGCGGATAAGCTTGTTATCTGCAAGGTTGATATAGGCAAAGGTGAGCCTATACAGATTGTTACCGGTGCTCCGAATGTAGTGGTTAATGCACTCGTACCTGTAGTACTTGACGGCGGACGTGTAGCGGGAGATCATGACGGACATAAGACTCCGGGTGGTATTGAGATTAAAGCAGGTGAACTTCGCGGTGTTATGAGTAACGGAATGATGTGCTCGATAGAAGAACTCGGTTCATCCAAGGATTATTATCCTGAAGCACCTGATAACGGAATCTATATTTTCGATGAAGATGTAGAGGTTGGTTCTGATGCTATAAAAGCATTAGGCCTTGATGATGTGACTCATGAATATGAGATTACATCCAACAGAGTTGATTGCTATGCGACAATCGGTATTGCTATTGAAGCTGCTGCCACGTTTGACAAGGAATTCAAGATGCCTGAGATTAAGGAAACCGGTAATTCCGAGAATGCTTCCGATTATATCAGCGTAGAAGTTAAGGATAATAAGCTTTGCAGTAGATACATCGCAAGAGTAGTCAAGAATGTGAAGATCGGTCCGAGCCCTAAGTGGATGCAGAGAAGACTTAAAGGCGTTGGTATAAGACCTATTAATAATATCGTTGATATTACCAACTACGTAATGGAAGAGTTCGGACAGCCTATGCATGCTTACGACCTTTCAACTGTTGAAGATAATAAGATTGTAGTAAGAACAGCCGATAACGGTGAGAAATTTACAACTCTTGACGGACAGGAGCACGAGCTTACAAATGATATTCTTATGATATGCGACGGTAAGAAGCCTATCGGTATCGCAGGAATCATGGGCGGTGAGAACTCAATGATTACGGATTCCGTTAAGACGGTACTTTTCGAAGCAGCTTGCTTTGACGGAACCAATATCCGTCTTTCAAGTAAAAAGCTCGGTATGAGAACAGATGCTTCCGGTAAGTTTGAAAAAGGACTTGATCCCAATACAGCTTTACTTGCAATCAACAGAGCCTGCCAGCTTATGGAAGAACTTGATGCAGGTGAAGTAGTTGGCGGTATGGTTGACGTATATCCTAATGTACGTACAGGCAATGAAGTTAAGTTTGAGCCTGAAAAGATTAATAAGCTTCTCGGTACTGACGTATCAAAAGAAGATATGATTAAATATTTTGAGAAGGTATTCCTTACATATGATGCCGCAACGGGTATGATTAAGGTTCCTTCCTGGAGACAGGATATTCACTGCATGGCAGACCTTGCTGAAGAAGTAGCAAGATTCTACGGATATGACAAGATTCCTATGACATTGCCGGGCGGCGAATCCACTATGGGTGGAAAGAACAAGAGCCAGATTGTACGCGACAAGGCTAAGAATGCGGCTAGATTTAACGGATTCTCCGAGGCTATGTGCTTTTCATTCGAAAGCCCGAAGGTTTTCGATAAATTATGTATAGATGCAGCAGATCCGATAAGAAATGCAATTACTATACTTAATCCTCTCGGTGAAGATTACAGTATTATGCGTACGCTTTCTCTTGAAGGAATACTTACATCTCTTTCATTAAACTATGCACACAGAAATAAGGCTGTTGCATTATATGAAATGGCTAAGGTATATCTTCCTAAGGAGTTACCGCTTAAGGAACTTCCTGAAGAAAGAATGAAGCTTACTCTCGGTATGTACGGAATGGGCGATTTCTTCGAGATGAAGGGCGCTGTTGAAGATATTCTTAATGAATGCGGCGTAAGAGCAAACCTTAAGTATGAGGCAGTTAAAGATATTCCTTATCTTCATCCGGGAAGAGCAGCCAAAATTTTTGCAGGAAATGTTGAGTTAGGTCTTATCGGTGAACTTCATCCACAGGTAGCAGGTAATTACGATATCAAGGAAAAGGTATACATTGCTGTTCTTGATATGGACGATATAGTAAAGCTTTCCGATTATGATATCAAGTATCAGGGACTTGCAAAATTCCCTGCTATTACAAGAGATTTAAGCCTTCTTACAGAGAAGTCCGTTCTTGCGGGAGATATTGAAGCCTGCATAAGAAGAAACGGCGGTGAATACTTGGAGAAGGTAGAGCTTTTTGACGTATATGAAGGAGACAGAATTGCAGAAGGATTTAAATCCCTTGCATATTCCGTTTCGTTTAGAGCTTTAGATAAGACTTTGGAAGATTCAATCGTCAATAAGCAGATGGATATAATCATCAATGAGCTTAAGGCTCTTGGTGCACAGTTGAGGCAATAATATGAGTGATATTAAGTTAAGTGTTAAGGATTACTGGTTTGATCTGCCGAAAGAACAGATCGCCCAGGATCCTTTGCCTGACAGGTCTTCTTCGAAACTTATGGTGCTTTCAAAGGATACCGGCGAGGTTGAACATAAAGTATTTAAGGACATTATCGATTATTTAAATCCGGGTGACTGCCTTGTCCTTAACAATACAAAAGTTATTCCTGCAAGACTCTACGGAATCAAGGAAGGCATGGAAAAGCCAGTAGAGATTCTTCTTCTTAAGAGAAAAGAGAACGATTGTTGGGAATGTCTTGTTAAACCGGGTAAAAAGTTAAGAACCGGAGCTGAAGTTATCTTCGGAGAAGGACTTTTAAAAGGTGTTATTACTGAGGTTCTTGATGACGGTAATAGAATCATTAAGTTTACATATGACGGTATATTTGAGGAAATTCTTGATAAGCTTGGCCTTATGCCGCTTCCTCCTTATATTACGCATGAACTTAAGGACAAGAATCGTTATCAGACTGTATATGCAAAGTATGAAGGTTCTGCTGCGGCACCTACCGCAGGCTTGCATATGACGGAAGAGCTTTTACAGGCTATTAAGGAAAAAGGTGTGGATGTTGCTGAAGTAACGCTTCATGTAGGACTCGGAACGTTCAGGCCTGTTAAGGAAGATAATCTTCTCGATCATAAGATGCATTCGGAGCATTATGAAGTAACAAAAGAAGCGGCCGATAAGATCAACAATGCCAAGAAAAACGGTAAAAGAGTTATATGCGTAGGTACAACAAGCTGCAGAACTGTAGAATCTGCGGCAAATCCTGACGGTACGATAAAAGCAACAAGGGGAGACACCGAAATTTTCATTTATCCGGGATATAAGTTTAAGATATTGGATGCGCTTATCACCAATTTCCATTTACCGGAATCAACTCTTATTATGCTAGTATCTGCACTTGCGGGAAGAGAGAATGTACTTGCAGCATATGAAGAGGCTGTTAAGAATAAGTACAGATTCTTCAGTTTCGGAGATGCTATGTTTATTCACTAAATATTCTCTTGATTTATGAGTTGTACTTGTAATAGAATAGACATATGGTATGCGGTAATATTTTTTAGATATTAAGGAGGCATCATGGCAGAGAATAAGCTTCGTAAAGCACAGGAAATCTTAAATATGAGACGTAACGGCGGAGGTATGGAGAAGAGAAGAAGTAAGAGACTTGATCTTAATGTTTCCGTGCAGTTGGAGAGACTTGACAGCGACGGTATTACGACGCTTAAGTTTATTAAGGTTAAGGTTACGGATCTTTCTAAGCTTGGAATCGGTTTCGATTGCGGTATTAAGCTTGAAACCGGTACATTTTACAACATGAAGCTTCAGATCTGGACCAAGGAAGTTATTGATGCCGTTATTGAAATTGTAAGATACACGGGTGACAGTGATGATTATCATTACGGTGCTTCATTTATAGGCATGACAGAATCCGATGCTCTTAAGATTGAAATCTACCAGATATTCAATGAACTTGAGCAGGAGAGAGAAGAAACATTGGATGTTCTCGAAGAGCTTACCGCATCAGCTCCTACAGAGATTCTTGATAAGATCAAGGAGATTGAAGGTTAATTAATATTATAAGATTTATACAGCCGGGATTTCCCGGCTGTTTTTATTTACAAATAAGAATTTTGAATTGTGCGAAATAAATATTATATTCGCACAAATAAAACAATAAACGCATAAAATTTTTGCAAATTTACAAACAATATATTGAAAACATTGTGAACTTTTAGTAAAATATAACTATCTTTAAAAAGAAATCCTATAAGGAGGAAATGCTAATGAAAGTATTTACAACTGACAAGATTAGAAACGTGGCAATTTTAGGACATGGCGGGGCCGGCAAAACCTCCCTTACAGAGGCTATGGCTTATCTTACGGGCGATATTACTCGTATGGGAACAATTCAGGACGGTAACACGATAAGTGATTATGATAAGGAAGAGAACAAGCGTCTGTTTTCGATTCAGACGTCTGTAGTACCGATTATTTTTAATGATGTTAAGATTAATGTATTGGATACACCGGGTTATTTCGACTTCGTAGGAGAAGTTGAAGAAGCTGTTGCTGCAGCTGACTCGGCTATTATTGTTGTATCCGGCAAGAACGGTATTGAAGTCGGAACCAAGAAGGCATGGGATATCTGTGAGAAGTATCACCTGCCGAGAATTATCTTCGTCACCAATATGGATGATGATAATGCATCATATCGTCAGGTAGTTGAAGATCTTCAGGCATTATACGGAAAGAAAATTGCTCCTTTCCATCTTCCTGTTAGAGAGAACGGTGAATTTGTAGGATATGTTAACGTTATCCAGCAGTCAGCCAAGAGATGGAACGATAAGGGCACTGTAGATAGATTTGATATTCCTGATTACTCCAAGGAGAATCTCGGAATTTGTCGTGACGCATTACTTGAAGCTGTTGCAGAGACAAGCGATGAATTTATGGACAGATACTTTGCGGGAGAGGAATTCTCAGAGGATGAGATTCGTTCCGCAATGCGTATGGGCGTAAGTGATTGTTCGGTTGTACCTGTACTTATGGGTTCCAACACCATGGCAAGAGGTATGTATACTCTTATGGCAGATATTGTTAAGTATCTCCCAAGTCCGGAAGGAAGACAGCTTGCAGGTGTCAATATGAAGACCAACGAAGTATATGAAGCTAATTATGACTTCTCCAAGGCTAAATCTGCTTATATCTTTAAGACAATTGTCGATCCTTTCATCGGTAAGTATTCACTTATCAAGGTTTGCTCTGGTGTTCTTAAGACAGACGACCTCCTTTTTGATTATGATAAGGATACAGAAGAGAAAATCGGTAAGCTTTATGTATTAAAGGGCAATAAACCAACCGAAGTTCCGGAACTTCATGCAGGAGATATCGGAGCATTGGCTAAGCTTTCTAAAGCGGCAACAGCAGATACATTGTCAGTTAAAGCATCTCCTATCGTATATGGTAAGACAGCATTCTCAACACCTTATACCTGTATGGCATACAAAGCAGTTAATAAAGGTGATGATGATAAGATTGCACAGGCACTTGCCAAGATCGTCAGCGAAGATCCTACAATTAAGGTTGAAAACGATGCGGCTAACCGTCAGACTTTGATTTACGGTATCGGCGATCAGCAGATTGATGTTGTATTAAGCAAGTTAAAAGAACGCTACAAGGTTGAAGTTGAACTCGATAAGCCGAAGGTAGCATTCAAAGAGACAATAAGAAAGAAATCAGACGTTGAATATAAGTACAAGAAGCAGTCCGGCGGACATGGTCAGTACGGTCACGTTAAGATGACATTTGAGCCGTCAGGTGAGATGGATAAGCCTTATATTTTCGATCAGATAGTTGTCGGTGGTGCGGTTCCGAAGAACTTCTTCCCGGCAGTTGAAAAGGGCGTTGCAGAGTGTACAGAAGCAGGACCTCTTGCAGGATATCCTGTAGTCGGTGTTAAGGCAGTTTTATACGATGGTTCTTATCATCCTGTAGATTCATCTGAAATGGCATTCAAGACAGCTGCTTCACAGGCATTTAAGAAGGGCTTCATGGAAGCTACACCTATCTTACTTGAGCCTATCGTTTCATTGAAGGTTGTTGCTCCTGATAAGTTTACCGGAGATATCATGGGTGATCTTAACAAGAAACGCGGTCGTGTTCTTGGTATGAATCCTATAGCAGGCGGTAAGCAGGAGATTAATGCGGATATCCCACAGGTAGAACTTTACGGATATTCAACAGCATTAAGATCTATAACAGGTGGTGCAGGAGAATACTCATATGAATTCGCCCGTTATGAGCAGGCTCCTTCGGAAGTTCAGGAGAGAGAAGTTGAACTTAGAAAGAAGGACGTTGAGGAAGAGAACTAATCATATATTCTTCTAATAATATTTTTATAATAATCAAGACCTTTCGGGAAATCTCCGAGTATATTTTATACTCGGAGTTTTTCCTTTTTTTATTTCTTTTACATTATTAGTTTGGTATAATTAATTTGGTAACTTTTTGACGTAGTGAGTAAGGAGGCGCAATATGACGATCCTTTTGCTTGAACCGGACAAGGCGCACGCCGAAAAATGTCAGGGAATTCTATCGGAATTGCCTGAAGATGTTGAGGTTATAATCACTTCTTATCCGGAAGATGCTATGCAGCTTATCGAGGATAAGGAAATTTCTGTGCTTATATCAGAGTTTGATATAGGAGTTATGTCTGCGGAAGAGCTTTTTTCTATGATGAGTTTATCGTCTCCGAAGACCGTACTTATGCTTATGACAGAAGTTACCGATACAGAGCATGTGCTTAATATGTATAATCATGCGATGTTTTTTGAGCTTATACTTAAGCCGCTTAATTTCCCGGAAGAGCTTTTAGACCCTCTTTACAGAGCTATGAGCGAATACGAGAAGAGATGTGAAGCAACGTATGATGTTAAGGATCATGAGATATCCGCCAAGAGATATATTACGGATTATGATACCTTAAAGAAAGAGCTTCAGAAGCGTATTAAGGACTATTCCTTTATATATCAGATTTTCTCGGGAATGATAGAAGGCAATATTGCGGAATATGGCAAACTTCATTCACTCAAAGATATAGATACGCTTCATATCAAAGCCTTTGCTCAGGGACTAATCGCTGAGTATATAAGAGTGTTTATATTCGGTGATAAGAATTACGAAGGATACATGGCCAGAATTTCAGAGCTTTTTGACAATAAGACCACAGGCAGCAAGGTTACGATTGAAAACCATGCAACATCCGAACTTAGCGATTCACAGGTTAAGTCATTTTACTTTTTTGTATATCTTTGTGCGTATCTGTCAAAGAATATGTTCTCGATATACAAGATTAATGCAACTATAGATGAAAAAGAAGATACGTATGTATATAGGGCTGCGAACGATCTTGAGATTTCCAAGATTAACGGAGAGCTCATATACATTGAAGATAATAAGCATGTAAGAGATATGTATCATACAATTACGGATACTCTTCTTAAGACGGTATTTCTTAAGACAATGAAGGGATATGAAGAGAATCCTTATTTCATGCTTGTTATGCTTGGAAAGGACAGTTAGGGTATTAAAAATGATATTATCGTGTTCTCATATAGCAAAAGCATATGGGGTAGATACAGTATTGGAGGATGTTACCTTCAATCTTGAGGACAACGAGAAGGCAGCAATTGTAGGCGTTAACGGTGCGGGTAAGTCTACAGTGCTTAAGATAATAGTTAATGAATTAAGTCACGACTCGGGCGAGATTTCTTTTAAGAAGAATGCTACGGTCGGATATCTTTCGCAGATTAATGAATTTGATTCAGACAGAACAATCTTAGACGAGGTTATGGAATCAAAGAGATACTTAATCGACATGGAAGCTGAACTTAAGCGAATGGAAGACGGAATGTCGTCTGTATCATCCGCTGATATGGCAAATTATATGGATAAGTATCATTCCTTATCGGAAAAGTTCACGAATGAAGGCGGGTACTCATTCAGAGGTGAAGTAATAAGCGTAATCAGAGGCCTTGGCTTTACGGATGACGAATTCGGTAAGAAGCTTAATAATCTGTCCGGAGGACAAAAGACAAGAGTATGCCTTGCAAGACTATTACTTGATAAGCCGGACCTTCTCTTACTTGACGAGCCTACAAACCACCTTGATATTAATGCGATAGAGTGGCTCGAAGGTTTCTTAAAAGCTTATGATAAAGCTGTTTTGATTGTATCTCACGACAGATACTTCCTTGATAAGATAGTTACCAAGGTTATTGAGATAGAGTTTAAGAAAAGCAAGGTATATAGAGGAACTTTTTCGGAATTTTCCAAGAAGAAAGAAGAAGAAAGAGCCATATATCTTAAGCATTATCTTGAACAGCAGCAGATGATTAAGCGTGAGGAAGAGATAATAAGAAATTATCGAAGCCACGCGACAGAATCCGAGATAGTTAAAGCCAAGAGCAGGGAAAAGCGCTTAGCCCATGTGGAACGTATGGAGAAGCCTATGGAAGTAAGGGCTGATATGCGTTTCTCGATTGAGCCTTCGATTGAAAGCGGTAAGGATGTATTGCAAGTTAAAGGATTTTCCAAGGCTTTTCCGAATAATCCTTTGTTCAACGATATTGATATTGATATCAAAAAGGGTGAGCGTGTAGCTTTAATCGGTGGTAACGGTACGGGTAAGACGACCTTGCTTAAGATTCTTACGGGATTATATGAGCCTGATTCGGGTGAGATGAAGCTTGGAACCAATGTAAGTATAGGCTACTACGACCAGGAACAACAGCTTTTTAACGAAGAGAAGACAATATTTGATGAGATCGGTGATGATTATCCGGATCTTACCAATACCAAGATTAGAAGTATACTCGGTGCGTTTCTTTTTACCAATGACGATGTATTTAAGAAGATGAAGTCGTTATCCGGCGGTGAGCGAGGAAGAGTGGCACTTGCAAAGCTTATGCTTTCATCTGCGAATTTTCTTATATTAGATGAGCCTACGAACCACTTGGATATTAATTCCAAGGAAATATTAGAGACTGCGCTTAATAATTATACGGGAACAGTATTCTTCGTATCTCATGACAGATACTTCATTAACAGGGTTGCTACCCGTGTTATAGAGCTTAAGGATAAGAAACTTACCAATTATCTCGGTAATTACGATTATTATATCGAAAAAACCAGAGAATCTACGATAGCTATCGATAATTCGTCTAAAAGCGAGACACAGGTTAAGTCTCAGGGACAGCTTGATTACAAGGCACAGAAGGAAGAAGCTGCGGCAAGACGTAAGGCTGAAAATGCCGTTAAGAACGTGGAAGAGAAAATTGCCAAGCTTGAAGACGAATTGAAGAAGATAGATGAGAATCTTAATGATGAATCGATTGCTTTTAATTCTGCCAAATTAAACGAATGGCTTGAGAAGAAAAATGCAGTTGAATCAGAACTTATGCCGCTTTACGATGAATGGGAGAATTTGACAAATAACCTTTAATTTCTTATAATATTCTGATGCGAAGAAGGGAGATTAAGAAGTGAAAAAAGACATTTCACAGGTAGTTATCAAAAGAATGCCGAGATATTATCGTTACTTAAGATACCTGATGGACGAAGGTAAAGAGCGTATATCTTCAGCGGAATTAAGTGATTTAATGAATGTAACCGCATCACAGATCAGACAGGATCTTAATAACTTCGGCGGTTTCGGTCAGCAGGGATATGGTTATAACGTTAAGCATCTTCATGATGAAATCGGTAAGATATTAGGTCTCGATAAGACACATAATCTTATTATTATCGGTGGCGGTAATTTAGGTCGTGCACTTGCAACTACGGATGCTTTCTCCAAGCATAATTTCTATATGACCGCAATTTTTGATTGCAATGAAAAGCTTAAAGGCACTAAGGTTGGCGATATTGTAATCAGAACAATGGATGAACTTGATTCTTATTATGCTAAGAATCGTGTTGATATGGCAGTTCTTACAATTCCTGCAGAGCATGCTCAGGAAGTTGCCGACAGACTTGTTAAGCTTGGTGTTAAGGCAATATGGAACTTCGCACAGCTTGACCTTGAGGTTCCGGATGATGTTGTTGTTCAGAACGTACACTTATCCGACAGCCTTATGCGTCTTTCGTTAAACATGTTACAAAAAGAAAACAAGGTGAATACCGGAAATGGCAAACGAAACAGAGAATAAATCGGGTTCGGGTAAACTTGAAAGCGGTGAATTCATGGAGGCACTCTCGAGTGTTAAAGTGCCTTTGCTTCCGCTTGACCAAAAGTGGCATCATCTTTTCATGGGTATAGAGAAGACCAAAGAGATTAAGGAAGCTGAAGCGAAAGTTGACGAGCTTCTTAAGCTTCAGGGAAAGCTTAACGATGACCTTAAGAATCTTAAGAAAGTCAAGTCAAATCTTATGGCAGGAATCGTTGATAATATGGATGATTCCAATGATGCGGGCAAAGAACAGCGTGATAAGACAATGAATGAGAACAGGAAGCTTATCGATGACTGTAATGCCAAGATGGAAGAGATTGAGGATCGGCTTTTGGATCTTCCGAGAGATCTTGATGCAGCCAATAAAGTGCTTATGGTATTAAGCATGGATATCTGTTACAAGAAGCTTCGTGACAATGCCAGACAGATTGAGGAAATCGGCAGCTGGATCAGGAAGATGAGAATAGAACTTAAGAAGAATATTATTATCAAACAGGCAAGTGAGCATAAGAATGAAGAAATCTATGCTTACATGCATGATATTTTGGGACCGAGAACAATCGACTTATTCGATTTAAAATACGATGAAGACGGTCAGGTTCTTGATAAATAGGTTATTACGTTGTATTTACAGCGACTAATATAAAAATAAGGATAAAAGAGGGGTACTAAAGTATGTCAGGACATTCCAAATTTGCCAACATCAAGCATAAGAAAGAGAAAAATGATGCTGCAAAAGGAAAGATTTTTACCGTTATAGGAAGAGAAATTGCTATCGCAGTTAAAGAGGGCGGTCCGGACCCTAACAATAACAGCAAGTTACGTGATGTAATCGCTAAGGCAAAGGCTAACAACATGCCTAACGATACAATCGATCGTGGTATTAAGAAAGCTGCCGGTGATGCCAACTCCGTTAACTACGAAGCAGTTACTTACGAAGGATATGGTCCGAGCGGAACAGCTATAATTGTTAACGCTTTAACCGATAATAAGAACAGAACAGCAGCCAATGTGCGTTCTGCATTTACCAAAGGTCATGGAAACATGGGTACATCGGGATGTGTATCGTTCATGTTTGATAAGAAGGGTCAGATTATCGTTGATAAAGAAGAATGCGATATGAATGCCGATGACCTTATGATGATCGCACTTGATGCGGGTGCTGAAGATTTCTCCGAAGAGGATGACTGCTTCGAGATTCTTACTGCACCGGATGATTTCTCACAGGTAAGAGAAGCACTTGAGAATGAGAAGATTCCTATGCTTGAGGCTGATGTAACAATGATTCCTCAGACATATGTAACACTTACATCCGATGAAGATATTAAGTGTATCAATCGTATCTTAGATCTTCTTGATGAAGATGAAGACGTACAGATGGTTTATCATAACTGGGACGAATAAGGTGAGCCATGCCTCACATACCGCATAGTATGTGGGGCATTCTTATAATAAGCAAAGGGGATATGAAATGACAGTATTAAAAGCAATATTTATGGGTCTTATTCAGGGACTTACCGAGTTTTTGCCGGTCAGCTCTTCGGGACATCTTGCAATATTTAAAAATCTTTTTTCAGTTGAGACCGATACGGGATTATTATTTGATGTATTGCTTCATGTTGCTACGCTTATCGCAGTATGTATCGTATATTACAAGGATGTATTGGGCATGATTGTCGAGTTTTTTAAAATGCTCGGCGATATTATTCATAATTTCCTTGAGCTTTTCAAATCGGAAAAGCAGTATAAGAAGATTATATCCAATACTCACAGAAAACTGGTGCTTATGATTCTTATATCATCGGTACCTACGGCAATTATAGGATTTGCTGCAAAAGACATGGTAGAAGCTTTTGAAAAAGCGCTTCTTGTTCCGGGTATCTGTCTTATTATTACTTCGATTCTTTTGTTCTTTGCGGATAGACTAAGAGAAGGCAATAAGACAATCAACGAAGCTACTTATACGGATTCCTTTATTGTAGGTATTACTCAGGGTATCGCTACACTTCCGGGATTATCAAGATCCGGAACCACGATATTTACATGTCTTCTTTGCAAATTTGACAGAAACTTGGCTGTTAAATACTCATTCTTAATGTCGCTTCCGGCAATCGGCGGAGCTACATTGCTTGAGATTTTTGATGTTGATGCGTCACTTATAAGCGGCAGTGATATCATGTGCTATATTATCGGTATGATTGTTGCCGGTGTTGTAGGATTTATCTGCATTAAAGTGATGCTTCTTATAGTGAGAAAGAAGAAGTTTACGTACTTCTCGATATACTGCCTTGCAATCGGTATTATATCGATAATCGGATACTTTATGTTATAGGGGAATAGGTTATGGCAAATAAAGCCACGGGCAAGAGTAAGAAGAAAAGCTCTAAAGTCGTAAGTACCAAGGCTTCCAAAGCTAAGACTTCGGCTAAGAGTAAGACCGTTAAGAACGAAATGAATTACGAATACAACATGACGCCTATTAAGGAGGCGTTACTTGTTGTATTTATTGCCATATCGTT
>JAEEGF011904221.1_pt1 | contig 148343 bp, 132 predicted proteins | sample 9134171 | NCBI WGS metagenome assembly JAEEGF01 (sample SAMN16246542, study PRJNA631951) | gut metagenome | biome: gut microbiome; feature: rumen; material: AP-attached | host: Bos | place: Iran: Karaj | collected 2018-10 | reverse complement strand
TCGAAAGCTCCCCTTTCCCAAATCAGATGATCTCATAAATACCTCTTTATCCGTTAGTCTCTATTCCGGAAGGCCCGGACTCTCCCTCTCCCTGTGTGACAAGACTAGAGTAGGGCTCTCCAAGCTTCTTAAGTTCCGTGGCGATCATGCCTGCGTAAAGCATGGCACCCTCATACTTAAGATGTGAATTGTCCGTCTTGCCTTCAGGCGCCCAGGAGGCTTCTCCGGGCTCAAGGAGCATATAGTATTTCCGGGAGTCTATATCTCCCGTCTTTTTAAGGAACTCTCTGCTTCTTTCAAAGAGATCTATTACCGGAACATCAAATTTAAGTCCGGCCTCCTTCATCCCCTTTACATATTCAGTATGGGCGGACTCTTTTAAATTGCCGGCCTCGTCAAAAAGACGTCTCTCAACAGAGGTTATGAAAACAGGATAGGCTCCTTTATTTCTTGCCACGTTAACAAACTTCCCGAGGTTAACAATAAATTCACCGTGGGGATCTGTGTAGCGGGTAGGATCATTTTCTTTTTCATCATTATGTCCGAACTGAATAAAGAGAAAGTCTCCCGCGGTAATATCGTTGTAAATGGGCGCAAGCCTGCTCTCGTCTATAAAGCTTTTGGTGCTGCGGCCGTTAACCGCATGATTAAACACAACCACATCAGAGGCTGTGTACCTGTCAAAGGCCTGCCCTATGCCCGTCTGAGGATAGGTGGCATACTTATTAGTGGCAACCGTGGAATCTCCTGCCCAAAATATATGTCTCATGTCATGCTCCTAAAATTTTGGGCCTGCATCAGGATGACGCAAGCCCATTATGTTTTTCTTCCTTTTTGCCGCGAATCACGCCCCATATGATGCGGATATTGATTGCGGTTAAAATGGCAAAAAATACCATGTCACCCATCTGAATATTTCGGATGTCTTACAATAACACTTTTTTTCAGTATTATATCAACAACCGCCCAGGCAGATACCTGGGCGGTTCAGTAAACAAAACGCCTTAAGAATTCTATTACTCTTTAACCGCTCCGATGTTAACACCCTGTACGAAGTACTGCTGAAGGAAAGGATACAGAATCATGAAAGGAAGGATAGCTGCAACGATTCCGGCATTGAACAGAGTTGTCTGGGAAACAGCATACTGTGTGGTAGGAGTATCACCGTCCATGATCATGTTCCTGAGCTTATACTGGAAGTTAACCTGTGTAGGATTCATGATATAGATCTTAACTGTTGAGTAGTCGTTCCAAATAGTAACGGCAAACATAAGTCCGATGGAAGCAAGCGCTGCCTTGGAAAGAGGCAGAACAATCCTGAAGAAGGTGCCCATAGGTGAGCATCCGTCGATCTCAGCAGCTTCATAAAGTGACTCGGGAATGTTCTCAAAGAAGTTCTTCATAAGAACCAGATTGTAAACATTCATACCATGCTTGAACACAAGGATCCACATGCTGTCTGTAAGGCCGATCTGCTTCATAACCAGGTACTCAGGAATCATACCGCCTGAGAAGATCATGGTGAAGAGAAGGAAATACGCCATACCTGTACGGCCGGGAACTTCATTTTTAACAAGTACATATCCACCTAAGGTAGACAGTGTCAGTCCCAGGAATGTTCCGAGAACTGTAGTGATGACCGAGTTGATGAACGGTCTGTAAAGTGCGCTGGTGGAAAGGATTACCTTATATCCATCCAGTGTGAAATCATGTGGAAATAATCTGAACTGATATACTCCCACTGAATTGAGTGAATCAACAACAACTTTCCAGATGGGGACCAGAATAATAAGTCCCAGAAGGATAAATACAATGTAGTTGATCAGATCGAAAAGCTGAAATTTTCTCTTACGGCCAGCGACCGCGCTCATATCTTTAGCCATTGCATCCTCCTCCTTAAATAATTCCGCGTCCGCGGGTCTTCTTGCTGAGCCAGTTGCATACAAGAACGAGCATGCAGCCAACCAATGACTTAAACAGACCTACAGCGGTTGAATAGCCGTAATTGGACAGCGCGTTGGAGAAGGTCTGTCTGTAGATGTATGTTGAAATAACATCTGCTTTATCGTAAACAGCTTCGTTGTATAAAACGAATACGGATTCGAACATGTTAAGAACCTTAGCAAGATTCAGAATCAATACTGTAATGATCGTATTTGCGAGTGCAGGTAATGTGACATATACAATCTTCTGTACTCTGCTGGCACCGTCGATGTCGGCAGCCTCATAGAGCTCAGGATTGATACCTGCCAGTGTGGCAAGGAAGATAATGGTTCCCCATCCTGTTTCCTTCCATAGGTTGATCAGATAGAAAATCGGTCTCCACCAGTTCTTGTTGGCCAGGAAGTAAATGAACTTACTTGTGTCCTCATGGAATACCATGTTATTTACAAGACCTGTTACAGATGGAGATAACAGCAGGCTGAAGATTGAAGCTACAACAGCCCATGACATGAAATGAGGAAGGTAGATAACTGTCTGAAGTGTCTTCTTGACTACTACGTTACCCATCTCATAAATACATACAGATACAATAACTGATGCCAAAGTGGTAATGATCAGCTTGGTTGTACTAAGCAATAAAGTGTTTTTAAACGACGTCCAAAAGGATGAGGACCCGATTCCGAAAAACATCTTTTTAAAGTTATCAAAGCCGATGAATTTTGGAGTTCCAACAGGTCTGTAATCATAGAACGACCATTTGACACCAAGCATTGGCCAGTAATAGAAAATAATTACAAATACCAGCACCGGGAGAAACATTAAGTAGTAACCCCTGCTGTTCCATATTCTCAGTTTAAGTGGCTTTTTGCGTAGCTCATAGCCGCTTGCCGATACATTTTTCTTCTTGCTCATAAAACAAATCCTTTCGGTATCAATAATATGATTTCAAAATATTGTCCTGCCCCAGTTCCCCGAGGCAGGACATTATCATACCTGGTAAAAAAGATTACTCAGCAGAGTTAAGCTCTGCAAGAACAGCGTCGATGTACTCGCCTACAGAGTTAACGTACTCGTTCATAGCCTCGTCTACATCCTTGCCATCAACGATTACAGATGCGATAACTACGCTCTTAGCATCGTCGATAGTTCCCTGTGCCTCTGTAAGAGTTGCAGATGCAGGTGATGCAGGAGCATCCTTCATGTGCTCAACGAAGAACTTGTTACCTTCTGAAGCAAGCTCAGATGTTGATACGTAGCCGGCATAGTCGCCCTGAAGACTGCAGATTGTAAGTGCAGGATCAAGGTGATTCTTCTTCCAAAGAGTGTTAGGGTCGTTAGGTGAAGGAAGAAGGTGGAACTCGCCCTCAGCGTACTCATAATCCTTTCTCTTGTCAGGATCATCAGGGTTTGTTGAGAATGACTCAGCAGCTGTTGACCAGTGAACGCCCTCAGCACCGTATGTCCAAAGGATCTGGCCCATACCGCCGTCAAGCATTGTCTCAAAGAATGCATCGAAGATAGCCTGCTCTCTTGAGTTGTCGCCGTCGCCGTCATCAATGATAACCCATACAGGAGCTTCTCTGTTGATGTAAGCACCAACCTCAGCGATAGGAGCGATCTCTACGATCTCAGAATCAACTTCGTTCTTGGAAAGTGAATCTGTAAGGTTCTGGTACCATGTTCCTGCCCAGTATGTGAATACGCCGGCAGAACCTGTCTGGTCATTGGAGAACCACTTCTCACGAGCATCCTTGGTTCCTGCTGTAAGTGAAACGGGATCGATAACGCCATCAGCATAAGCCTGGCGAAGTCTTACAAGTGCATCCTTGGTAGCCTGCTCCTGGAAGCCGTCTACCCAAACGCCGTCCTTCTGATAGATAGCGGGATAAGCATCCTGCCAGAACTCAGGAAGGTAGTTGATGTAAGGAGCCTCAAATCCAAGGAATCCGGCAGCGATAACACCGTATGTGTCGCCGTCCTTGCCGTTTCCATCGGGATCTTCTGTGTGGAACTTAACAAGCATGTTGTAGTAATCATCGAAAGTCTTGATTGAATCAGCACTGATTCCTACGTTGTCAAGCCAAGCCTTCTTAACATAAGTAACACATCCGTTACCGTATGTAGGAGCAAGACCATAGAGCTTGCCGCCGCCGATTGCCTTAACAGCCTCATTTACTTCAGGGTAAAGAAGGTGTGACTGGAACTCAGCGTTGTTGTAAGCATCAGTCATATCCCAAAGGATACCTGTGTTGAGATACTGTGAATACATAGATGCAGGCATAATCATAACGTCAGGATAGCTTCCTGAAGCAAAGATACGTCCAACTGCATCAACGTATCCTGAGTGATCCTGCTGCTGGATGTCAAGATGAATGTCATGGCCAAGCTTCTCGGATACGTATGCATCCCACTGGTCATTGAATTCCTTCTGTCCGCTCTCAGCGTTAGCTGTAAGTGTTCCGTCTACAACCATTGTGATCTTGTCTAATACATATTCAGATGCAGGTGCAGCTGTCTCGCCGCCTTCTGTCTGAGCTGTTGTAGTATCAGCTGTAGTTGTTCCGGTTGTCTGATCACCTGTTGTAGCAGGTGCAGTCTGATTACCGCAAGCAGCAAGTGTTGCGATCATGGCTGTTGACAGGATTAATGATAGTACTTTCTTTTTCATTTAATCTGTTCCTCCCATTTGGTTTTTGAAAAGAAAAATGTAAGCGTTTTCAATTGCTTATGTACAAACTTTAACATGTATTGAAACCCTTTGCAAGTACCAATTTCATAGTAATTGTAACGAATTTTGGTCATTTTTTTCAGAAGCGGCTATTTTACTGGTTTTGCGTAAGCACTTACATATCCAAAATTTACAAGAAAATTTTACATTTTACGTCCTTTTGATGGATGTTCTTGTGATAATGCACAAAGGATTTACTCAAAACAAAAGGTCGGTTGTTCACAATAACAGCCGACCTCCCATATGCATAACGTCATAAATCCAACGTTCTGTTACAAGGTTACACCGCGCTTCCAAATCGCCATGTCATGGAAGCCTGCCTTTTCACTTTTAAGCTTCTCTCCCGATGCTGTTCTTACAATTTTGTCAAACAGCTCATCTGTAAGCTCTTCAAAGCTCCTTCCTTCAAGGATCTGTCCGGCCCTGAAGTCTATCCAGTTGCCCTTCTTATCGGCAATAGTATTGTTACTTGCTATTTTCATGGTAGGAACAGGGCACGCAAATGGTGTTCCTCTTCCGGTCGTAAACAGGACAATCTGGGCTCCGGCGCTGGCAAGAGCGGTTGCTGCGCACAGATCATTGCCGGGAGCACACAAGAGATTAAGTCCGGTCACATCGGTTCTGTCTCCGTATTCCATAACGTTCATAACGGGATAATCTCCGGATTTCTGGGTGCATCCCAGGGACTTATCCTCCAGAGTGGTAATGCCGCCCGCCTTGTTGCCGGGTGAGGGATTCTCATAGATAGGTTCTCCCTGTCTGGTGAAATAATCCTTGAAACCATTAATCATCTTTACCGTATCATTAAATGTAGCCGCATCCTTACATCTGTTCATAAGAATAGTCTCTGCACCGAACATCTCGGGAACTTCAGTGAGAATAGAGGTTCCGCCGTACTCGATTATCCTGTCGGAAATCCTTCCCACAAGAGGATTGGCGGTTATCCCCGAAAAGCCGTCGCTTCCGCCGCATTTAAGGCCGATTATAAGCTTGGAGAGATCAACGTCCTCTCTTACATCCTGTGAAGCTGTATCCATCAGCTCTTTAAGCAGGTTAAGACCGTCCTCCATCTCATCGTCGGATTCCTGGCATACCAGAAACTTAACTCTGGACTCATCATACTCTCCAATATAAGGTTTAAGCACGTCAATGTTGCTGTTCTCGCAGCCAAGTCCCAAAACCAGTACGCCGCCTGCGTTTGGATGATTAATGAGATCCGCAAGGATAGTCCTTGTATGTTCCTGATCGTCGCCGGTCTGAGAGCATCCGTAATTATGAGGAAATGCCACAACTTCATCCACGCTTCCTCTTTTAAATGAGCCTGCAGCTGTAGCCAGCGCTGTGGCTATATTGTTGACGCAGCCCACAGTGGGAATGATCCAGATCTCATTTCTGATACCCACTCTTCCGCTCTTTCTTACAAAGCCCTTGAAAGTGCCCTTTCTGGTGCCGGCCTTGGAAGACTTCTCATTGATATAATCCTGATCCGGCTGATATCTGTACTCCAGGATCCCCTCAAGATTGGTCTTGGTGTTGTGGGTGTGTACCCAGCCACCTGCGGGAATATCCTCGGTGGCATGTCCGATGGCGTAGCCGTACTTAATAACATCTGAGCCGCTTACGATATCGTCGATTGCCATCTTGTGGCCTGCGGGAATATCCTGAGTACAAGCCACTTCAAGCCCATTGTCCAGTGTAACCGTATCTCCCTTATTTAAAGCCTGAAGGCATACAACAACGTTGTCCTCAGGATGAATTTGTAAATTTTTCTTCATTTGTAACCTTCCCTTCAATTTTAGAAAAATAAGTGTGTAAGCGTTTTCAATAGAATAATATATTTTATAGTGTGAAACGTCAACAAAAATTTCTATTGTAATTGCATAAATAGTCTTGTATAATACATTTGATTTAATGCATGAAAATGCTTACATGCATTTTACATATTTTACTAGTCGGAGGGTTACGTATGAGGAAATTTATGGACGAAGATTTTCTTTTACAGACTGACTCAGCCAAGAAACTCTATCATGATTACGCTGAGAAGATGCCTGTACTTGATTATCACTGCCACATAAGCCCACAGGAGATTGCCGAAGATCGTCACTTTGACAATATCACTCAGGTATGGCTTGGCGGTGATCATTACAAATGGCGCATGATGCGTTCATTTGGAATAGATGAGAAATATATCACGGGAGATGCTTCAGATGAGGAGAAGTTCCTCACCTTTGCCAAGTGCCTGGAGAAATCTGTAGGTCATCCCCTTTACCACTGGGCACATTTAGAGCTCAAGAAATACTTTGATTACGACGGGCCTCTTAATTCCAAGACTGCCAAGGAAGTTTACGATCAGTGCAACAAGGTACTGCAATCTCCCGGTTTTGGCGTAAGAAAATTAATTGAGATGTCAGATGTAACTCTTATCTGTACAACCGACGATCCAATTGATACACTGGAGTGGCATGATAAGATAAGAGAAGATTCATCATTTGATGTTAAGGTACTCCCCGCCTGGAGACCTGACAAGGCCAAGAATATTACCAAACCCGAATTTGTTTCATATATTAAGAAGCTCTCCGAGGTTAGCGGCGTTAACGTTGATTCTTTTGCCTCCCTTAAGGAAGCTCTCAAGGTAAGACTTGATTACTTCGCTTCCAAGGGATGCTCCGTTACAGACCATGCTCTTGAGTATGTTATGTACCACCCCGCTTCCGACGAGACCATCGAGGCTATTTTCAAAAAGCGTCTTGAGGGCAAAGAGATCTCACACGAGGAAGATCTCATGTATCAGACAGCCTTCATGCTGTTCGAGGGCGAAGAGATCGCAAGAAGAGGCTGGGTAATGCAGCTCCACTTCGGATGTAAGCGTGATAACAACACACCTATGTTTGAGAAGCTTGGTCCCGATACAGGCTACGATTCAATCGATGCCTACTACCCTATGGCCGAGCTGGCTGATTTCCTCAATGCTCTTCACTCCAAGGGTGCTCTTCCCAAGACCATCCTTTACAGCCTTAACCCTAATGACAACAAGATCATTAACACTATGTTGGGATGTTTTAATGAGGCTCCCGCTGTTGCCAAGGTTCAGCAGGGATCAGCGTGGTGGTTCAATGATTCCAAGCTCGGTATGGAGCAGCAGATCGAGTGCGTTGCAGAGTCCAGCAACCTTTCAGGTTTTGTCGGAATGCTGACGGATTCAAGAAGCTTTACTTCATATACAAGACACGAGTACTTCCGCAGGATTCTGTGCAACTACCTCGGAAACCTGGTTGAAAATGGCGAATATCCCGCTGAGCAGATGGATATTCTCGGAGAGATTGCTGCAGATATCTCCTACAACAATGCAGTCAGATATTTCAACTTCCCTTTAGAAACGAGATAAAATATGAGTAACCAGATGACAATTTACGACATATCCAAAAAGGCAGGCGTATCCATAGCCACTGTCTCCCGCGTTCTCAACGGGAGCACCAATGTTAAGCCCAAGACCCGCAAGAAGGTAATGGATATCATTGAGGAATACGGTTACAAGCCCAACGCATTCGCAAGAGGCCTGGGTCTTAATTCCATGAAGACAATCGGAATCCTGTGCGCTGATGCTTCCGATCTGTATTTGGCCAAGGCCATTTATTTCATCGAGCAGAATCTCAGAGAGAACGGTTATCACTCAGTCCTCTGCTGCACCGGATATGAGATGGCACACAGAAAGGACTCCCTTAATCTCCTTTTGTCCCAGCACGTGGATGCAGTAGTCATGATAGGTTCAAACTTTATCATGAACAATCCCGAGGACAATCAGTACGTTAAGGACGGCGCCGCTTCAGTGCCTATCATGCTCCTGAATGCTGACTTTGACTGTGCCAACGTTTATTGCACACTCTGCGATGACTATAAGGCAACACAGGATGCCACAGAACAGATGATAAAGAGCGGTGTCAAGGACATCCTCTATCTGTATAACAGTAATTCATACTCCGGCTTAAAGAAGCTTGCCGGATATCAGAACGCCCTTCTTACCAATGACATTCCCCTTAAGAAGCAGCTCCAGCAGTGCTTTAAGGGTAACCACGAGGATATTGATGCGGTCAAGAACTTCGTGGAGTCTATTTACAACAAGGGTATTAAGTTCGACGGAATTGTCACCAGTGACGACTTCCTTGCGGTTGGAGCCATGAACTTTGCCAGAGCCAATCACATCAAGGTTCCCACACAGCTCCAGATTATCGGGTACAACAATTCAATCCTCTCCCACTGCTGTGAACCGGAGCTCTCTTCCATCGACAGCAGACTTGAGGATATGTGTGTTCAGCTGGTCAAGACCCTTATCGGAACTCTTTCATCCAGCGAAATGCCTCAGAAGACCATCTTCTCAGGCGAACTTATCAAGAGGGGATCCACTTCCTTCTGATTCCAAACTTGCCAAATTCATGTATGCATAACAAGAACCCCGCTCGGTTTTATCCGGCGGGGTTCTTGGATTAATATCTGTTTAATTTGTTTTCTGTTTCATGCGTTTCAAAACCACATTGGCCACAATAACGATGCCCACTGTAATAAGGCATATTATCTGGTTGAGAGTAATGAAATCCACAGCGTGGCTGTCTCTTAGGAAATCCATAAGAAGCTTTACAAGGGCAAAGACGCCGGCAAAAACAGCCGGTTTAAACCGCCCCGTAAAAATGAAGCTCAGCCCTATCAGGAAGATAAGAATAAATACCACTGTTTCCATGATCTGTATAGGAATCCTGCTGACACCATCTCCATAGATGACCGAAAAGTGCCCGGAATAAGGTAGTCCAAAGCAGCATCCTGCGTAGCTGCACCCTATCTTGCTGACTCCGTACATAAGAGGCAGCGCGGCTATATAAGCCTCCTGCATAACCTCGCTGTACTTGGGCAGGATCAGGCAAAAGATATACAGGCCTGCCACCATTCCCAGGGCTCCGCCTGCACCGTTCAGGGCAATCGTCTTTTCTTTTGCAAATAATAAGGTAGTCCCCAGGGCGCAATAAAGGCCCATTATGGAGGTGAGCATCAGTGAAAGCATTATGTACTGGGCAGGGACGGTTCTGCGCCTTAAAAGGATCAGAACGGTGATAAGTCCCAGCGCCAGAGACAGAATGATCATATTTCTGTACATTGACGTTCCTTAATATGCTGCGCACTGGGTCATGAACCAGGCAAAGAACGAGATCACTGCGATGATCAAAAGGATATAAAGTATATAGAACGCGATATATAACCACATGAGCACCTTGGCGAAGGTGTTCTTGGGATACTTAACCCTTGCGACGATCATAAGGATCAGTGCAGTAATGCGCAATAACAAAGGTCCATATACATACAATCCAGCGGATCTCTGAAACAGAAACGATAATCCTTCGGATATTTCCATGTTTGGATTAAGCACCGGTCCAAAGATACCAGTAAATATTGTTATTCCAAAGGTGCCCAAAAGTGCCAGCACCAAAGAGATGGTACACATAATATTGGCTTTTCTGTTATTATTCTGCTCCTGAAGCTGCATCCACTGATAATATCCGGGATCCTGGGGGATACTGCCGGGCGCGGGTGCACCGTTGTACATTCCCTGAGGGGGCATCCCCTGCGGAGGAATCTGCTGACCTTGATAAGGTTGTCCCTGAGGCGGAATATTCTGATTGTTGTTAAATTGCTGATTGTTATTGTAATCCATTAGCTATTTCCTCATCTGGTATATTGTTATATTACAGTTCTGATGTGCAGTGAGGACATCTTGTAGCCTCGATGTTGATCTCGCTCTTGCAGCGAGGGCAGATCTTGGTAGTGGCGGGAGCCTCTTCCTTTTCCTTGGCAAATCTCTCGCTCAAGCGATTCATGCCCTTTATCAGGAAGAATATTACAAGAGCCATCAGTATAAAATTGATAAGTACTGTAATGAAAGTTCCGTAATTGAGAGTTGCTGCACCGGCTTCCTTGGCAGCTTCAAGAGAGGGATAACTTCCTCCGTCAAGAACAACAAAATGATTGTTGAAATCGATTCCCCCTGTAAGAACACTTATGAGAGGCATGATAATGTCATCCACAAGTGATGAGATGATCTTCTGGAAGGCGCCGCCGATGATGACACCGACTGCCATATCCATAACGTTGCCGCGCATGATAAATTCTCGGAATTCCCCGGCGATACTTTTACTCTTAGCAGTTGCTTTTTTAATCTTTTCTGTCATGATCTTCTCCCTCTTCAATACTTTAAAACTTAGTTTCATACACTCTTGAAATTATATCACACATTGACTAAAATGAAATAGTTGATGCAGGCGTAGTACATCGGTAGTATGTCAGCTTCCCAAGCTGAAGAGGCGGGTTCGATTCCCGTCGCTTGCTTATATAAAAACAGCAATCATGGCTTCGTATTCAAAGGGTGCATGACTGCTGTTTTTCTTTTGTTATTTAATTTCAGGCTTTCTGCAGGAAACAGACTTAGCTATTCTCATTTACGTAGATCGATACTCTGCTCTGGATGATGCCCGCTACTTCCTCTGCGGACTTCTGGTCCTTGAAAAATGCAGCAGCCTCCTCCTGGATAATGTTGTTAACGCTCTCATTGGAGGATTTTACCAGCCTGAGGGATCCGATAAATGACTTCATATAGTCAACATCCTCACGGGTGAGGGGCTTTACAAGGATCTCCTGGTTGCCTATGTAGGCATAGTCGTCCTCATAGTGCTTGACTCCGTCCTCATCAGTCCAGTAATCCCTATCCATGGACTTCTCGGCCATTTTATCAAAGCTTGACTTTCTGATGGGGAAATTATAGTCCATCCCATCCTGATAATCCTCTAAGAGGAACTGCCTTATCACCTGCCAGCAGACATCTGCGTGCTTGGACTGAGAGCTGATGGCATATCTGTAATTGGGCACGATAACCGAGCAGTTTACTCCAAGATCGTTGGGGAATCCGATGAAGGATACCTCTGATCCAAAAGTTCCGTCCATAAGTCTTCTGTAGGCTCTGAAGTTATTTAAATAGGTCAATGAGAAAAGAGCTGTTCCGTTTACATAGCTGGCATCATCATAATTCTCCCACATATCCTCAGTGAGCTCTTCGGGGAAATGCTTGGAAAATTCCAGGAAGTCCGCAAACTCCTGTCCGTCGAAATGACAGGTCTTGTTTTCCCAGTCAATGAATTTATCGCCTGCATAGGAAAGGCCTGAATGAAATACATATTCTCTGGAGGCAAGACCAAAGGACTCAGAGAAGTCGGCACCGCTGTCCTGAATAAGCTTCTCGGCTTCCTTAAGAGTCAGTGTGTCCTTGCCGTCCAGGTACTTGGTCTTGGTAGCAATGGTATTTACATAGAATGACGGTACCAGCTGATAGAGCTTATCTCCTGTCTTAAATGCATCAAATACATTGCTTACAAACTCAACATTTGCAAGTTCCGGATCGTTATTAAGGTATGGCATGAGGTCGAGGAAAAGTCCCTTGTTAATATAGCTGTCAACAGGCTCCTCCTCGCCAAAGAACATAATGTCGGGAACATTTCCCGATACTATATCCAGGTTGAACTGCTGATAGCCCAGATTCCAGTTATCGTCTGTGTTAAGCGTCGAATAATCTACAACCTTGATCCTGTATTCCTGGCTGGACTGATTAAACTCAAAGACCTTCTCTCTGACGGAATAATCAAGATAATTTCCGGCCATGGTGAGGACGATCTTATCCTTTACCTGGTCCTCGGGAACCTTGGTAAGTCGGTACAGACTGTAGTTATAGTCCTCATCGGGGATATTGGCAATGAACTCATGATCGCTTATAGCCACCACGGAACCCAGGGCAAAAGAAACATTGAGATCTGAGAAGGTGTAGTCAAGGAGCTTTACGATTTCATCCTTGGACTTGTCATAACCAAAAATTCCCTCATCCTTGGAGATGTAAAGGTCAAAGCCGTTTCCTCCAAAGAAATTATTGGTATCGTAATTGGATAAGGCTTCTGATTTCTCACCAAACTTACCTGTCTTTAAATCAAAGGTACTAAGCTCTAATCCGTGGTCGCCCCACACTGTGGCAAATACCTGACCCTCAGCGCCCTTGTAAAGATTTAATGAATCAAATGTTGAATTGGCATCCTGGGTTAAGATGGACTCAAACTTCATTGAATCCTCGTTGAATTTGTGCACGCCCTTGGTGGATGTGAAAACAGGTCCCGATTCCTCTGTCCATATCATTGAAAAAGGTGAAATATAATCAGACTCATCCTCTGCAAGCTCCTCCATGATGTCCACGCGGTACAATTCATTGCCATCGGGGTCATACTTGATAAAGTACATCTTATCTTCGCCATCACCGGCTGGAAGGGTCTCAGCTCCCTCATCAATGACATCTACAAGAAGCTTGGCTTCCTCAGTGGAATCATCCTCAACTTCAGTCTCAGCCTCAGCGTCCTCTGCGCCTGTTTCTTCAGCATCGGAATCTTCTGCGCCTGTCTCTTCAACCTCAGTGTCTTCAGCCTCTGTGTCTTCTGCTCCTGTCTCCTCAGCATCGGTATCCTCTGTTCCCGTCTCTTCGCCCTCTATGGCCTCGTCAGGCTCTTCCCCGGGCTCCTCATCCTCCCAATAGTTGTTGGCGTACACCTCAAGAATAGAAAACATATTTCCGTCATTATCAAAACAGGTGTAGCCGTGGTTTTCGGAATCGGACTCAGGAATCTTGACCTCCTTGATGTCACTTCCGTCGGTATTAAATGAAACCACCTTGATGGAATTGGCATCTGCGTAGGTTGTGGCATATACCCTGTCACCTACCAGCGTGATACCGCTAAAATCCGCCTTATCTGTAAAATCCAGCTTCTCAGCCTTAAACACATACTTCTTGGAATCACCGGCTGCCTTATCTATAAGGCTGTCTCCTGTACCGCTCTGCTTGCCGCAGCCCACAAGGTTACCGGCAATAAGAGAAGTCACCAGCATGCCGCCGATAAACCTCCTAAACACTTTCCTTTCCGCTTTCATAATGCTCTCCTCTCTGCATCTGTCATGCATCTATGGTCTTATCTCCGAGCTTTTTAAGCTTACGCTCGGCCTCCCAGTCGTATTTCTTATCTGCCAGATTCCTGATGATCGATCTGACAGTCCAGGTCTTATTCCTGTAGGCATTTACTATCGAAATGACAAATATCACAACCACCGTAAGAACGCAGATGATACGAACAAGCAGTATCAGCGCCAGAATATCCTCATATCCCCTTGCTGCGTTCTCCCAGTAAGGATAATAGATGGCCATGCTCCACATACTTCTCTTTCCGAAGGAAGCTATCACAGACAACAGGGCCAAAAACGAAAACCTGGCAGTGTTGTCGATTCCGAGAAGACTCCCCTCGGATAATCCGATACTTTCCTTGGCCATCTTAAGAGCCAGTCCCCTTACGGGATTGGGGCAAACCACCTCGACGCAGCTGATGCCTCCGTCCTCGGCATTGGGTCCGGACTCCGAGACCTCTTTGGACACAGTCCTTCCGCTCATGATATATCCGTACTTGGTAAGGCTGTCATAGGACATGTAAATATATCCCTTATCAAGACCTGCCGCCTTTCTGATGCGGTCTCTGTCCTTACTTACAACTCCGGTAATAATGTGGGGAACATCCGCTATCATTACGGTCTGTCCCACGATATCTATTGACCCGAAGAGCTGCCAGGCCATATCCTCATCGATGACGATCCTGTCCTTCATAAGGTCATCCCCGGAAAAACCGCTGCCGGAAACAAATGTCATGGGATGAAACAAAAAGAAATCTCCACCCACGCCAAAGGCCGACACGCTATCAGCGATCCTGTTTTCAAAAGAAACGGTGACAATGCCCTGGGCGCTGTAGGCCATAGAGTACAGGCTCTTAATGCCGGTCCTCTCCTCCGGCACATACATCCAGTCTTCATCGCTGTTCATCTCATCTATTCCGATGGTGTCAACTACCTGAGGATTATCTTTTTCCTCATCTTCCTTCCACACTCCGGCTTCAAGCAGCTTCTTTTCGAGAGTGTACTCAAAACGCCGCATGTCCTCTTCACCCAGGGCTACGTCCTGAGTTGTAAACAAACTGATCTGAGCCATATTTCCGTTCTCAGACCATCTGTCTGCAAGGAGCTGCTCCGGAAGGGTGCCTATGATGCAGTTCATAACAGCCAAAAGGCAGAAGTTAACCAGCAAAAGAGATGCACACAGTATCAGTAATACAACCCTGGTCCTTGAGGATACCTGCTTCTTTATAAAGGCAACAGCCTTATCTTTTATATTGTCAGCTAATCCTTTAAAATCCATCACTCGTTTGCAAGCCTCACCTGATCTCCCGGTTTAACGAGAGTTGTTGCTGTTGTAATTACATATTCATATCCCTCTAAGGGTGCAGTGATGGCGCTGTTGTTATCATCCTGTGCCTTAACAACGACATCAACTCTGGCGGCAATATATCTGTTTCCAAGAGGACTTGATTTGCTGTTTACAACCAGAATGAACTTGCCGTTACTGTCAGTCTTAATGGCACTGTTTGGAACCACCAGGTCATAGTCCATGGACCTCTCCCCGATCGTAAGAGAAATGGACTGTCCGGGAGTAACATCCTTACTCTCTATCTTAAAGGTCAGAACCCTCTTTCCCGCAGGGTCTGTCTTGTCATTCTTGATGGATAAAAGGGTGGCCTTAAAGTCATCACCGTACTGCCATACGTTCTGAGGTTTGGCGGCATCTCCCACCTTAAGTTTCTGGGCCTGAGCTGTCGTTACAGAAAAGCTTGCCGTCATATCTTTTCCGTCAACCTGGATAACCGCTATGGTCTCGTCAGGGCTTACGGACTCGCCGGCAACCTTGGAGACGCTTGAGAGAGTTCCTGCAACAGGAGCCTTAACAGAGGCTCCCACAGAATCAGCTTCAAGTTGTGCAACCTTCTCCTTCTGTTGGGCAATCTGATCCCTCTGCTGGCAGAGACTTATCTCGGTGTTGATGCTGATAAGAAGGTCTTCCTTTTCCTCCGTGGCCTTGGTGAGATCGGCCGCTGTTTTGGCCTTCTGCTGATTAAGGGTGGCCAGCTTCTGATTGTAGCTAAGGCCCTCCTGCGAGCCGTAGTTGGTAAGCTGGCTGGTATCCTTGTTGAGCTCTGCTATTTGGGCATCTATATCCTTGATCCTGTCCAGGTCTCCGTTCTGCTCCGCAATGACCCTGTCATACTGAAGCTCTGCCATGGTATAGGCCGGTGTCGCTGCATTGTAGGAAATACCTGCCTGATCGTAATTGCCCTGCTGAGTAACATAGTTTATCTCCGCCTGGACCGCATTGTCTGCAGCCAGTGCAGCCTCGTATTTATCGGTTGCCGCAGCCAGCTCCGCCTGATAGGTATCATAGGTTGTGTTTCTGCCGCTTCTCACATTGGTGATAACATTATTGGGCACATTTCCCGAGAAAAGAGATTGCTCGTAAGCAAGCTCCAGTGTGTCCAGTTTGTCTTTGGCCTCCGTAAGTTCTGTGGACTCTCTGTCCTCCAGATAATAGATAACATCACCTATCTCAACGTGGGCGCCCTCCTTAGCGGCAACGCCGGAGATCTTTCTGGTCTCCTTAACCATCACATTGTAAGGATCCTCAGCTGTGACCGTTCCCGTTCCTCTTATCTGAGGGCTGATGGAACCGCTTGTAACCTGCTGGGTTGCCACCTGAGGCAGTGAATAATTCATGATTGTGTTTGAAAAGAAGGTGAGAACAAGCATGATGGACAAGAACGCGATGGCCACGTTCTTGACGGTATCCTTTCTGTTCACAGGCTTTTTGCCGCCTGTGCCTCCCCCTGTTTCCTTTTCGTCCTTCTCTTCTACCTGATCGATGATCAATAACTCGTCTGACATAATACTCTCCCTGTTTACTTAACCTTTAATTCCTCCCTGGTAGGAAATACCCTCTACCAGATAATCCTCGCCATACAAAAAGATCAGAAGCGGCGGAATAAGATAGATGACCGCCACGGCAAAGGCAAGACTGATCTCCCCTGAATTTATCTTGGAAAGGAACACCGACAGCGGATGCAGATCCGAATCCGGCAAAAGAATCAGTGGCTGCTCCACCATGTTCCAGTAATCAAAAAATACTAAAATTGCTATTGATACGATTCCGCCCTTGCAAAGTGGCATGCAGATCCTCGAAAAGATCATCCACTCATTGGCTCCGTCTATGGAAGCGGCTTCCACAACCTCCTTGGGTATCCTCTTCATGAACTTGGTCAAAAGATATACCGCAAAGGGTGAAAAGAAACCGGGTAAGAGGATTGCCCATCTGCTTCCGTAGATACCGATGGCTCTGGACACCAGAAAGTTGGGAACCAGAGTGACCTGGTAGGGCATCAGCATCATGATGATATATGAAAAGAATATAGCTCTCTTTAATCTTCCGTCATATCGGGAGAAGCCGTAGGACGCCAGTGTGGCGACCCCAAGCTGTACTCCCACTATCGGTGCAACATATATTACTGAATTCCAAAATTTTAGTAAGTACTCCGGGCTCTTAAAGAGCACTGTGTAGTACTGGGAGAAGGTGATCATATCAGGTATCAGCTTCAGGTTGACAACCTTGGATACAAATACCTTGCCGCCCTTCTCGGTTGTGGCAAAAATACTGCCGTAGTTGGCGCTTATCTCCGATGCCGACATAAAGGAATTGGTGATAGTCAATATGATCGGCAACAGGAATATAAAGGCAAAGGTCACCGCCGCTATGGTAACGAGGGTGGTCTTGGTATAATCGATTACTTTTCGCCGGGTCCTGAGTCTCTTACGGGTACTCTCCCTGACAGTCATCCTTGGCTTCATCCTTCAATGTCCCTTCCGTAAGAGTTTTCTATTCTGTACATGATATAAACAAGTCCCGATACAAACACAAACATAATAATCGCCGCAGCAGACAGCTTCTGATAATCCAGGGAGCTGAAGGTATTATTCATAAAGTGCTGCAACAGGTACAGGCTCGTCACCGGGTACTCTCCCGTCATCAAAAATACTTCTCTGAATACCTTGAAGGAATTGATCAGAGACATGATGGTCACAAACAAAATGGTGGATGACATGTACCTGACCTTTATAAGCCAGAACATCTGGAATTTGGATGCGCTCTCAAGGGCAGCCACTTCCAGAAGGTCCTTGGGTATACTGGCAAGAGCCGCCATGAAAAGGATCATGTTATATCCAAGGTTCTTCCAGAGAAACAGCGCAACTATCACCACCGGAGCATGCTCGGATTTAAGAAAATCCGTCTTGGTAAAGCCAAGGCTTGTTATCACGTTATTGACAAGACCGTTGTAGTTGAACAGCACCTGCCAGATAAGGACAACCGAAGCAGTGGGCACCATCAGGGGGCTTAAGAAAAATGACCTGAAGTAGCTCTTACCGGGAATCCTGGACTCCATTACAGCCGCCAGAAACAGCGACAAGAGAACAGCCAGGGGCACGGCTATAAGGGAAAACCTGAAGGTGTTGGCGCCGGCCTGCCTGAATGCCTCATTGTTCCAGACCTTTATGTAATTTTCCACTCCTACAAATCTCTGTTGAATAGGATTGTTGATAAAGGAGTAATATATGACCACAAAGAAAGGTGCCACAAAAAACAGCATTACACCAGCCATAGACGGCAGAAGAAACAGCCACGAAATAAGGCTGTTCTTCTTGTTTGCAGTCATCGTTTTTTTATTAATTGGTATCTTCTTTAACAAAATCAGGAACCTTTCCTGCACGGAATGAATAGTATATTCCGCCGTAGTTGGGATTATCATTATTTCTTATCACTTCAACAGAATACTGATCATTAAGGTTATTATAGTTAAACCATGGATTGTAGTAGCCGCTTGAAATGACGTTTTTAAATATCTCTTCCATGCTCTCCCTGTCCGTGTAAGTCTCGATCACAGAAGGAACATCCCCATCAATTTCCTCATAAGAAGTTGTCTCAAGGTCATAGCCGGGATAGTAATTGGTAACCTGGATCTCTTTTACCGAATCAAGATCAACCTTGGAATCGGAATAGATGCCGTACTTCTTCATAAGCTCAATGGTATGGGTGTAGTTCTCGTATACCTCCAGCGTTCCGAATATGTAATTCTCGCCATCGGCGTTCTCATACTCAATTCCTGCTATAGGAAGGTTATCCTTCATGTAAGAAAAGCTAAAGTTCTCGAGGATATCCTGTCTGTAAGCATCGCTCACCTCTGCATAGGAGAAAGCATCGGTGGAAAGGCTTTCATATCCCTGATGAATGACATATCTGAGATCATGGTTTGTTGCTATGGCATCGGCAGCCCTGATATCGTCATCAATGAACACCTCAAAGTGTCCTTTCTTGTACTCTTCACTTGATACAAGCCTGTCCAGAGCATCGTCCTGGCCTTCGTAGGGGATTGATATGCTCCTGTAAATCTCCCTGCCGTCTGCCATTCTGTACAGTACAGTGGTGTCAAAACCGCCATTGGTGTATATGCCGCGTTCCTCATCCTTGGCCAACTCCTTACGGTTCTTCATGCCCGCTTCGGCCACCTTGACCAGATCCTCTGTGTCTGTGAGGAACATGGTATCGGCCCTGCTAAAATCTTCGGCATAGTAATTGCCGGCATAGCGGTTAAAACTGTTATAGTCACTTATAAGAGCTCCGCTTACAACCTTATCTGCAGCGGGAACATAGGAATCATAACCAAGAAGGTCTCCTCTGAAGAGCACAAATACCAGTACTACTATGGCCAGAGCCATGACTGTCTGTGCCATCCCCTTAAAGAACTTTCTGATATTTCCCTCAAGGATGACCTCTACGATACAGCCGGTTATTATTGTGGCCAGAATCATGATGAAGATCATCATTGTATAAAGCTTGTTGTTCCAGACAGAGGAATAAATGATATATACAACATATCCGCTGCCAAGGCCTATTACCACACAGGCTGCGATCTTGACGATCCATCTGAAGGGGCGAAGGGGAATGCTCTTACCGGCCCACTCAGCCTGCCTGCTCCTTGCAAAGATCAGTATGAAGACCATGGCTATGACTGCAACTGCCAGTGTATCTAAAATAAATGGAAGCTGAGCAGATACCCCGCGACTGATATAAGCCATGGAAAGAAGTGCATCGCCCCTTAGAAGGCTTGTACCCAGTTTACCCATGGGACTGAATATATCCACAAGAGGTGAAAGATACACCTTAAAGGGAGTCATGGTACTGAAGGTTGCAAAAAACATGTTTTTGTAGAGATAAAGCTCCCCTGCCACAATAAGGGGGATGAAAACAAAGCATCCCGTCAATATTATGGCAATGGGAAGTGTTCCGCTAAGGATTACTGCCAATACTGTCATGTTATAAAAGGCAAGGAACAATATGAAATTATTCAAAGCCTCAAGGAGTACCGAAAGAATCACATAGCTGTTTACTGCTCCCATGGCTGCTGCAACAATAAGGGCAAGCAGCATGCAGAACATATATAAGATCAAATAAGTGGTAATGGCGTTAAAGAAATTTCTCCTGATCCTCTGGGCTCTTGTGGTGGGCTGGCTCATGTAAAAGTCCAGCTGACTCTGGTTAAAGATATATGAAAAGCCCTGAAGAGCAAACATTATTGCTATTATAGTCACCAATATCCAGCCGTTGCCTTCCATGCCAATGACTTTGGATACGGCCCTGAGCTTTTCCTGGTGCAGAACCTCGGCGCTCTGTCGATACACCTCAGCGTAATTGATGGCTCTTGAAACCATCATGATGACACCGAGGATAAAATCTGCTGCAAGGAAAGGCAATGCCACATAGCTGGTCCAAAGTGTTCTGTTAATTATGGTTCTATGATTTTTAAACTTCTCACCCAAGGACAAATTTTCGGATGTCATACCCAACTACCTCCGTCTCACTGATAAAGATTTCCTCCAGAGACAATGCCAGTACCTCAAAGAATACCGGATTGCCTCTCTTAAATGCAGCTTCTATATCGGCTCTCTCGCCGCGGATAGTGTATGTGCGAAGCCGTCCTCTCTTTTCCTGAAGGAGAACCGTAAGGCCTGAAAGAGCCCTCTCCTCATCCTCATCTGAAGAGAATACACACTGAACCTTCTGCATCTGAAGCTTCATGTCCTCTATATCCTCCGAAAGGATGACGCCTCCCTTATGAAGAAGACCGATGTGGTCGCATATATCTTCAAGCTCCCTGAGGTTATGGGATGCAATTATCGGTGTAAGTCCCCTGTCTGCCATCTCTGCAGCAAAGAGGCTCTTAACTCCCTGTCTTACCACCGGATCAAGTCCGTCAAAGGTCTCATCACAGAGAAGGTACTTGGTGCCGGCGCACAGTCCGCACAGGATGGCCACCTGCTTCTTCATACCCTTTGAAAAGGTTGATATCTTGCGCTTAACATCCAGGCCAAAGCCGGTGCACATCTTAAAGAATCTGAGCTTATCAAAACCGGGATAAACGGATTCGTAGTAACCGGCCATCTCCTCAGGAGTTGAGTTTGGCAGGAAGTACTGGTCATCCGATATGTAAAAGAGATCTCTCTTAACTGTAGGATTGTCGTAAACAGGTCTCTTGTCCACCAGAACAATTCCCGCATCAGGCTTTATAACACCGGAGATGATCCTAAGTATGGTGCTCTTGCCGGCTCCGTTGGTTCCCACAAGTCCGAAAACCTCTCCGTCAAGAATGTGAAGTGAAACGCCTCCCACGGCTTTGATGTCGTCAAATGATTTTTCAAGGTCTAATAATTCGATCATGGCATCTTCTCCCCTATCGTCAAGTCTTGCAGATGATTCTTGATCTCCGTTATCAGCTCATCAAGAGATAGTCCTATCTCGTGGGCTTCGGTAAACAGTTCAACAATCTTTTGAACCAGTTCATTCTTCTTTTTCTCCACAAGAAGCACATCGCCCTTAACAAAGTTTCCTTTGCCCTTGACAGTGTAAATAAACCCCTGCCTCTCCAGCTCTGCATAAGCCTTCTGTACAGTATTGGGGTTTGTGGACAGCTCAACTGCCAAAGATCTGACTGAGGGCATCTGATCTCCTTCCCGGAGAATCCCCTTGAAGATCTGCATTTTGAAATTTTCAACTATTTGTTCGTAGATAGGTCTACTGTCCTGATAGTCAAGTAATTTCATGGTTACCTCCGCATAGCTTGCCGGTCTTGTACAACAAAAAAACAAGGTGTACTATCTGATCTAGTACACCTTGTATTCTAATCCAATGCTTTTTTAATTGCAATAGCTTTTGTGATAATTATTAAACGTTTTCTTATACTGCCTCTACGTTCCTTGTAGCTATTACGTCTACGCCTGTTCCGGCTACGTCCTTGATAAGCACATCGCCGATCCTGGCAGGAGCGGGAATCACGGCAGCGTCGATGTCCTTCATAACCTCAAAGATCTTGTTCTTGGGAATATCATTGGCTGTCTTAACAGAGATCCTCTCCTTGTCACCGCCGGTGATCTTAACCGTGCTGGTAACGATCCTTGTGGGATTAACCACTTCTTTTCTTGCGTAGATGTCACCCTTGGCGCATGTGTTTCCCTTAACCTCAGTAACCTCTCCATTGTCTAAAGTAACTGTAAGAAGGCATCCCATGGGACATCCGATACATGTTAATTCTCTAGTTTCCATCAGCTTGTCACTCCTTTTCTATCTTAACAGTTATCTTCTTAAGATTCGGGTACTCATCTAACTTCTTCTTCTGAAGGATGATCTGCTCCATCTCGCCGGGAGCAAGGATCCTCTTCTCGTTGTGCATTACTCTCTCATCATCGAAGTAAACACTTACGAAGGAGTTCTTGTAAACATCACCAACTCTGAATCTTACTGTAAGAAGGTCATCCATTCTATCCTTGTTGATAGTGCTGGGCACTGTGTATCTTGCGCCGTCTGTTGCTGCAAGCTCGATAACATTGGCGTTGTCGGCTTCCTTGCAGCCGTCCTTAATGTACTTAACGGCATTCTGTCCGGCTCTCTTGGCTTCCTCAGATACATAGTCAACCAGGTCATGTACGTGAAGCACGTTTCCACAGGCAAATACGCCGGGGATATTGGTCTCAAGGGACTCGTTAACAACAGGGCCTGATGTTACGGGGCTCATAGCTACGCCGGCTGATCTTGAAAGCTCGTTCTCAGGGATAAGTCCGCAGGAAAGAAGAAGTGTATCACAGGTATATCTCTCTTCTGTTCCGGGGATGGGCTTTCTGTCAGGGCCAACCTCAGCAATGGTAACGGCTGACACGTGGTCTTTACCCTCGATGTCAACTACGGTGTGAGACAGCTTAAGCGGAATGCCATAGTCGTCAAGACACTGAACGATGTTCCTCTTAAGTCCTCCGGAATAAGGAAGAAGCTCTGCCACTACCTTAACCTTGGCTCCCTCAAGAGTCATTCTGCGGGCCATGATAAGTCCGATGTCACCTGATCCCAGGATAACAACCTCACGGCCGGGCATATATCCTTCGATATTAACCAGTCTCTGAGCTGTACCTGCGGAGAAGATTCCGGCGGGACGATATCCGGGGATGTTCAGGGCTCCACGAGGCCTCTCTCTGCATCCCATAGCCAGGATAACTGCCTTGGCGGGAATCTGGAACATTCCATCCTCTCTGTTCATGGCTGTTACAGTCTTGTCTGCTGCTATATCCATAACCATGGTATTGAGCTTGTACTCAATGCCAAGATCAAGAACCTGCTTGATAAAGCGATATGCATATTCAGGACCAGTGAGCTCTTCCTTGAAAGTATGAAGTCCGAAACCGTTGTGGATACACTGATTCAGGATTCCGCCGAGCTCATGGTCTCTCTCAAGAATAAGAATACTGTCATTTCCGGCCTCTTTTGCTGCTACTGCTGCTGCAAGACCGGCGGGGCCGCCGCCTACAATTACGATATCATATGTCTTCATGAGCCGCTTACCTCCCCTTTTGTTCTCTCAAGGACAATGTTTGAATTACCGCCGCTCTTGGTGATCTTCTCATAAGGAATACCAAGTTCACGATGGAGGATCTCCATTGTTCTGGGTGAGCAGAAACCGGCCTGGCATCTTCCCATGCCTGCTCTTGTTCTGCGCTTAACGCCATCAAGGGATCTTGCGCCAAGTGGCCTGTGGATCGCATCGAGGATCTCGCCCTCTGTGATGGATTCGCATCTGCAGATGATGGTTCCGTATGCAGGATTCTCTTTAATAAGAGCGTTTCTCTCTTCTACTGAGAGGCCATCTGTCTTCCTGACACCCTTACGTGTGCTGATCCAGTTAGCCTTCTCCTTGAGTCCCATCATATCCTTCATCATGTTGCCGACCATCTCGCCGATGGCAGGTGATGATGTAAGTCCGGGTGACTCAATGCCTGCGCAGTCGATGAAATGAGGTGCATCCTCAACTTCCTTGATGATGAACTCGTGGTGTGACTCATGGGCACGAAGTCCTGCGAAGGAAGTGATGACGTTTCTGATAGGCAGGTTACGAACATGATCTCCGGCCTTGGCGATAAGGTCATCGATTCCTGCTGCTGTGGTATTGTTGCCTTCCTTGTTCTCAAGGTCTACAGCTGTAGGTCCTACGATAAGATTGCCATGGATTGTGGGTGATACAAGAACACCCTTACCAAGGTTGGTAGGCTGAGGGAAGATGGTGTGTTTAACATGTCCGCCCACAGTCTTGTCAAGGAGGCAGTAGTCTCCTCTACGAGGTGTAATATGGATCTTATCGGCACTGACCATATTATGTATAGTATCAGCATAGACACCGGCAGCATTTACAACATATCTTGCTACATACTCACCGTTATTGGTGCGCAGGTGCCAATTGCCGTCTTCGCCTTTTTTAATTTCTTCAACTTCTGTGTTGAAACGGAAATCAACGCCGTTCATGTTGGCATTCTCTGCCATAGCTATATTAAGCTCAAACGGGCAGATGATTCCGCTGGTGGGAGCCCAGAGTGCTCCCTCTACATTCTCTGAAAGATTGGGCTCCATCTCGAGAGCTTCCTCTCTGTTGAGAATCTTAAGTTCCTTAACTCCGTTAGCAATACCTCTGTTATAGAGGTCCTGGAGTCCGTCAATGGCCTCCTTGTGAATACAAACGACCATGGCTCCGTTTCTTTTAAACGGAATGTCCAGATCCCTGGCCAGATCTCCCATCATCTCATTGCCTCTGACATTGAGCTTGGCCATAAGAGAACCTTCGGCTGCGTCAAATCCGGCATGAACGATGGCGGAATTGGCTTTTGATGTTCCTTCACAAACATCTTCGCATTTCTCCAGTACGCAGACATTGGTCTCATAGCGTGAGAGCTCTCTTGCGACTGCAGAACCGGTGACACCGGCCCCGATGACGATCACATCGTAAATCATAATTATCTCCTTTTTAAGTGTTAAAGGTATGGATACGCACTAGTCTCGAAAGGACCTCGACAAGTGTTCTGCTCAAAAAAAGGCGAGAGAAAGCATACTGTGTTCCCCACAGTCATGTGCTCGCTCTCGCCTCCATACTCTATCCAGTTAATACAATAATACTATAATTTGGTCTTTGTGCAAGCACAAATCCTATTCGGTTGGCTAAACCCTTAGCATCAGCCCATGAATCCAACAAGTGCGTTGTAAAGAAGAGAAGCTACAACACCACCGCAGATAGGAGCTACAAGCGGAATCCAACCATATCCCCAATTTGCATTCTTCTTGCCAAAGTTAGGAGCAAGGAGCTGGTATGCAAGACGAGGTGAAGAATCTCTTGCTGCATTCATAGCGTATCCTGTAAGTCCGCCGAAAGAAGCACCGCAAGCAACGATTACGCCGTAAACGAGAACCCAAACTACGCGATCTTCGCCGCCGGGGATCAGAGCCAGTGTGAATACGAGTACGAATGTTGCAACGAACTCTGAAAGGAAGTTCAGAACAGCATTAGGGATTGAAGGGCCAGTGCAGAAGCATCCGCGAACTACGTCGTCGTTAGCTGTAGCCTTGATGTGATCTCCGTAGAGACAGATCAGGATAGCTGCGCCGCAGAAACCGCCGAGCATCTCAGCAAGGATAGTGCCGGGAACCATTGCCCAATCAAAGCCGCCCCTAAGAGCTGCGCCGATAGTAACAGCAGGATTGAAGTGTGACTGGCATCCTGTGAAGTTGCTCATAGCAAACGCAGGAACCATAACTGCCATTCCCCATCCGATAAGGATGTGAACAGCTCCGCCGCCCTTGAATCCGGACTTCTCGAGGGAAACGTTGCAGCATACACCGTCACCAAGGAGAACCAGTATCAGAGTTCCAATAAACTCACCTACATAAATGCTCATAAATTTTTACCCCCTTTGAGTAATGTATAATAATTTTTTTCCTCACAAAATTAGTTAGATATTACTCTTTAGCCCATCCAAGAGTAGCCTTAACAGCCTGTTTCCAGCCTTTCAGCTTGGCTGCACGATCTTCCTCGGACATAGCAGGCTCGAACTCTCTGTCGATAGCCCAGTTCTTGATAACGTCTTCCTTGCTTGACCAGAAGCCAACTGCAAGACCTGCCAGGTAAGAAGCACCCATAGCTGTTGTCTCAACACATACAGGACGATGTACGGGAGCGTTGATGATATCTGCCTGGAACTGCATAAGGAAGTTGTTCTTACATGCACCGCCGTCAACCTTAAGGGCGTTAAGCTTGATTCCTGATCCCTCTTCCATAGCGCCGAGAACGTCGTTGGTCTGAAGAGCAAGAGACTCAAGTGTTGCACGGATGATGTGCTTCTTGTTAACACCACGTGTAAGGCCTGTGATAGCTCCACGTGCGTAAGGATCCCAATAAGGAGCGCCGAGTCCTGTGAAAGCAGGAACTACGTAGCAGCCGTTTGTATCAGGAACCTGAGTTGCGAAGTACTCAGAATCGGGTGATGTATCAACGAGCTTAACCTCATCACGGAGCCACTGGATAGCTGCGCCGGCTACGAAGATTGAACCTTCGAGAGCGTACTCAACCTTGCCGTCGAGACCCCAGGCGATAGTTGTAAGAAGTCCGTTGTTAGGGAACTGAGGCTTGGTGCCGATGTTCATCAGCATGAAGCATCCTGTTCCGTATGTGTTCTTGGCCATACCTGACTCGAAGCATGTCTGTCCAAACAGAGCAGCCTGCTGGTCACCGGCAACGCCTGCGATCTTGATAGGTCCGCCGAAGAACTCGGGATCTGACTCGCCGAACTCTGTGCAGCTTGAAGGAAGTGCCTTAGGAAGCATGCTCATAGGAACTTCGAGCTGTTTGCAAAGCTCAGGGTCCCAATCAACTGTGTTGATGTTGAACATCATTGTTCTTGATGCATTGGAGTAATCAGTAGCGTGTACCTTGCCCTTGGTCAGTTTGAAGATAAGCCATGAATCAACGGTACCGAAGCAAAGCTCGCCTTTTTCTGCTCTCTCACGAACGCCTTCAACGTTGTTAAGGATCCAACGAAGCTTGGTTCCTGAGAAGTAAGGATCGAATACAAGACCGGTCTTGTTGTATGCTGCGTTATCAATACCGGGATACTTGTCCATGAGTTCCTGCTTCATATCAGCAGTTCTGCGGCACTGCCATACGATTGCGTGGTAAACGGGCTTTCCTGTAGCTCTTTCCCATACAATTGTGGTCTCACGCTGGTTAGTGATACCGATAGCAGCGATGTCCTGGTATGTAGCCCCAACCTTCTGCATAGCTTCACGAGCAACTGAAAGCTGTGTCTGCCAGATTTCATTAGCATCATGCTCTACCCAACCGGGCTGAGGATAATACTGTGTGAATTCCTTCTGGGCAACAGAACACATTTCACCTTTCTCGTTAAACAGGATACATCTGTTACTGGTTGTACCTGCGTCCAGCGCCATAACGTATTTTGCCATTACTAAACCCTCCTTTTTTTCTTGTGAAAGAAATATTATTAAAGCCCCTTCGCTTTAATTTCGTTTCAAAGCCCCCATACTTCGGGATTAGTAGTAGAAATAGCAAGAGCCCCTGCATCAAGTGCATTCATAACGTCTTCCCTGTCTGCTATGAGCCCACCGGCGATGATAGGCACTCTGCTGACCTTGTTGATCCTGCGGATCATCTTGGGAAGCACAATTCCGGGGAGGAATTCAATTATATCGGGCTTGATCCCCGGGCTTCTTGCTTGTTTCTCAATGTTCTGTAAGGCCAGACTGTCAAGGATGAAATACCTGAGCACCGTGTTGAGCTCCAGCTCTCTGGCGTGGGCTATGAGGTTGCTCTTGGTGGTTATGATTCCGTCGGCCTCGGTGTTATTCTTGATAAAATCAAGGCACACCTCTTTGGAATTGTTAAGTCCAGTTATCAGATCCACATGCACCATTGCCACTTTGCCGGCCTTCTTGATCTTGCTGACTATGTCGGGTATGGTACAGATGTCTCCGTACAATACGAATATTATTTCCACGTCCTCGGTGAGGGCTGTGGCCAATCCTCCGTCATCCTTTACCGCAGCGATGATGGGATTAATCTCAATCTTGTTAATAAATTCACGATTTTTCATATCTATAATGTCAATAAAAAAAAGAGCAGACAAAGTAAAATGAGGTTCCCCCTCATCTATACCCTTACTCTTTTCTCAAGGCTCTTTTAATTTAGTTGTTTTTAACCAGGGTGTCTTAGTCATTTAGTCTACCGCTCAAAACATTTCCTACAAATCAAACTCTTATGTTACGACCGTCGGACAGTTCCTTACGACAAATTAATCTTAAATCCTATTTGTGCAGATTGCAATAGTTTTGTTTATACATTTTTTATTTTTTGTACTTATTAACAAATATTTTGTACACTTTTTGTACATTTAGTGAACGTTTTGTGTAATTGTTGCACAAACTCTTTACAGCGTTAAAGTTTTTCTATGGGCACTTTTAGCATATATATTTGGACAAAATTTCCTATTACATAAAAAAAACTGCCCGCATAAGCGGGCAGCTTCATCAGGATTTGGCTTCGCCTTCTCCTGTTTCAGTCATAATGTTGATGGCCTCCATGGCAACCTCGTATAAAACTGCCATCTCCCTGGCACCTTCGTCATCCTTCTCCGCAAGCTTTCTGTACTGATTGCTGAAGTAGATCCCGGCCTGCTCTATGGTAGCCTTGTTGATCATATGGCCGTTACTGAAAATCGTTCCGGTCTCGGCGTTATATTTGCCGGATACATGCCTGGTCTTCTGGGCATCTCCCATTCCCATGGATTTTGCCAATGAGTGGATCAGATCTTCTCTACCTATTGCCATATCGTCCTCCTGAAAAAATGTTATTGGTCACGCTGTATAAGCCTCTCTATCAATTAGTATACCACCGCTTCATAGGCAGTGTAATATGTTTCTACTCTGTCAAATCTGTAATAGGCATCACCTCGTATTGAAGCCATTGATCCGGGCTCAAGGCATACCTCGTCAACGTTCTGGGGTATCATCCACATGCAGTCCACAAGTTCCTGCCCGTCAAAGAACAGCACGTAGGCGTCAACCTTTACTCTTGTGTCGCTCTTATTCTCCGCGGTGAGTATGGCGGAGTTTCCGTTTACCCTGGTATAAACCGACACCTGATCCGCCATGTCCTTTTCATAGGGATCTCTCTTGGAAATGAAAAACTCGTAGGAATCCGGGTTCTCTCCCCCAAGCTCTCTTTTATCAAATCTGCCCTCAAAGACAAACAGGCTTCCGGCGCTTACCACCTCAACGGTCTTATCCGAAGTAGCAATTTCATTTCCGTCGGCGTCCCTGGCCGTAAAGGCGCATTCGTATCTGCAGGCGGCTCCCGTCTCGTTTTTAAGGACCAGCACCGGGTTGCAATTGTGGTCGTCCTCCCTGAAATAGTGGGCGACTATCAGGGTTCCCAGGGGCATTCCGCCGTAGGAGGGCATATCATCGTCCGAGGGCGCTATGCTCACCACTCCGCCCTTTAGCTTCTGATCCGGATCTATGCTGTCAAGACTCTCAAAGATGCTGTCTTCATCAAACTCCTGGCGGGCAGCCTCTTTGTCAGCCTTCTCCTGTTCGCTTGAAAAGTAGACGATCTCATCCTCCGCATCAGCCGCATTCTCCGGGCTCTCCACCGCTACCGCGCCGCCTGTCCCTTCCGCAAGAGCCGGCTCTTTTGCCGGGGCAGGTTCTATAAAGGACATATCAATGCCTAAATTGGAATAGTTGGTGACGATTATGTGACTGATAAAGCCAAGGCCCTCCGTTCCCTTGGGAAAAGAGAAACCGTAGGTGTTTAAATACATGACAATGGGAAGTACGATTCCCGCAAAGGATATGGCCAGAGGGCGCACAACACTAATGGACCTCTCGCCCATGATGAGATAGATACAAAGGCCAAAGGCCACCAGAGACGGGACGATCCCCACAAATAAAAGGGATGCGATAAGTCCCAATATGGATAAGATCAGCGCAAATAATTTTATAGGCATCAATCCCCCTATTTACCACAAACTGAAATAAAAATACACATATATAAAAATGTCAATACTTGTATCTAAAAATTATTATACTACAATATATTGTAGTTAAAGTACAATGTGTTATTTTTTAAGTGAGGAGGGGTGGTTATGACAAACCTTGCTGCAGCTTCAGTATTGGATTCCCGTGTAATCAGAAATATTCTCAGATCAATGATCAATGAGCACTGGTCCGTTTCCGAAGCTCTTGATGAATACGATATTCCCGAAGAGCTTCGCAAAGAGTACGAGGCCAAGATCGAACAGTGCTTTATAGACTGATCACAGGCTAGCTTATAAGATCGAGTCCAACATCATAAACTTTTCCCTCAACGGCATCTTTAAGCCACTGCGACATAGAGATGCCATTCTGGGTAAAGAGTGTAAAATGAGGTTCACGCACACTGGTATGAACCGTCCCGCCCATAGTAATGATGGGTATCTTCCAATCATTCAAAAAGACGCCGAAGTAAGGCGTTATCTCTTTTAACTCCGCTATCATCTTCTTGTTCAGTTCATAGTATTCTTCCTGAACATCCGCATCAGACTCATATTTCTTATTAACAATATCGTTGTGGTAGGCACTTAGCAGATAGTCTCGAACAGAGCTTGAGTACAGATATCTGAATCTGTCACCGTATCTGTCGTAGAGATCCCTGTACCAGTCCAGTGTGATGTTGTCCGTATGAATAGGCTTATAAAAGCTCTCTTTGGCCATCCAGATATTCTTGGCTGTCCGTCTCCAGTGCTTGTACAGTAAAAGCCCGCTGTCGGAAAAGAGCGTCACATTTCTGGTCTTGGGATAATAGTCATCTGCTATCTCTCCCGCCAGAGCAGGCACGGCAAAGGCTCCTGCGGAATTTCCGGCAATCAGGAGGGTCCCGGGATTAGGGAAAAGAGATTTTGCCACCTTCATACTCTCCAGGAAATTCACATATCCATGGAAATGGAGCACCTCATCTCTCCCATCCTCTGCCTTGTAGGGATAGTCGTTGTTGCCGATGTGAAAGTCCCCTGTAGCATAGGTGATCACCACAAAGCTCCAATCCTTAAAGGGATTCTTGTCTCCTGCTATATCCGTGATCCCCACACCTATATTCATAAGCTGAGTAAAAGGTCTTAGGTTATTCCAATAGTAGTTGGGCTGCCCTGCTGCCACCTTGCCGCCTGTCACGGGTCTTGCGGCGGTATACTCATTCCAGGCAACACCGCCTCCCGAAAGAAAGATGCACAGTTTGGTGGGATCTGCCAGCTTTACATAGATGTAATACTCGGAGCCGTCCCCTGAAAGTCCCTTTTCAAGAGGAACCCTGTACCAGGTCATCTTTTGGGGATCGGAAGGTAATTCCGGAGCCTTGAAATTGGAATTCTCAATTGCTCTTCCAATCCTGCTCTCTACAAAATCGCCTGCCCTTGAAGCAAAGACTACGCCTCTTTTTATGTTGGTTTTGGTTTCTCGGTTTTTTATGCTCATAGTCTCTCTTTACATGTTGAACATTTTCTGGTAGGCGTTCTTAAGGTCATAGAATCTGAATATCAGTAACGCCGCCAGCAGAATAAGGTAAGTCACCACGCTGATGACCGCAGGCCACGGGAACTGATTCATTCCGTTTCTGATAAAGATGATCTGCAAAAGAGCTATGATAAGGTCAAATATAATATAGAGAATATACTCATCAAGTCTGAGCTTTAGAACAGCCGCGATAATAAGGGTACCAATGACAAGGGCCACCAGTGTCAATGGCACCATCCACTCAAGACTCCATCCGTGGAAACCTGTCTTGACATCAATATAGATGTCCACCACTATGGCCACCACAACCTCCCAGGTAACTACCTTTATGAGGTTATTCCTCAGATACATGGTGGTAATGATGGTAAGCCATGCCACCAGAACGCCCAGTATCACGGGGCCTATAAAGGAGAACTCTCCGTTGGTCATAAGGTTCAATGTGATAAATATGATCTCAAGCGCCACAAATACAAAGGTGCACACCTTAAGGAAGGTGATGTTACTTATGGGCTTCTTTTTTAATATGGGAAAAGAGGGATTGGAATTGCCCTCGGTGAGCTTAAGCTGACCCTGACAAAGGGGGCAGCATACCTTATTTCCTCTTATCTTAACCTGGCATTTAGGACAAATCTGCATTTATTCTTCCTCGATATCTACATCATAATCATTACTTCCAAGCTCCACCTCTATGCCCTCCTCAGTAAGGCATCTGAAGAAGTTGAGCATGGTCTTGTGGGTCTTGTAGGGCGACACCTCTCCGAAGGTCATCTTATCCTTAAAGGAGCATACGCACACCTGCTGGGATGAGGCTGTCATGAAGGCCACGAACCTGTCTATATAATCCTCAACCTCCGGAGGCATGTTGATCCTTCCGAGATTGGACATGGAGGTTGTAACTCCCTTCTTGGCTGCGGAATCAAACCTGCCGATGGCAAAGTCCTTGATGGGAAGGGGCACCATCTTGATACCGATATTCTTCTCAAGGGCCGTGTAGGAGTTCATGGTCTCCTCAATGCGCTCAGAGGATAGCTTTTCCTTAAAGTCCTTGTCCACGGGAACTATGATGCTCTTAAGATCGCCGTCGTAGTCCTGGGGATCGTAATCGATATTGATAACGCCAAAGAAGTTCCTGGCTGTCTTGCTTGAATAGAACTGGCGCAGGTTGACGGGAACAGACACAACAACGTGTCTCCTCTTCTGGCTCCTGCTCATGCCCTGTATGACCGCCTTGATGTAAAGCGCAACGCACAGAACTCCCACAGTGGTATCGTACTTGTGGGCCAGCTCCAGGAATAGCTTGCTGCTGACGGTACCCTCAACCAGATGAGGAAGCAGGTTGTCATCCAGCTCACCTGTTACCTGATAAGCTTTTACTGCCGACATTTCTTTTAACTGCTTAAGGCCCTTTTGCTTGCTGTAGTTGTCCCTGAAGCCGTCTTCGTTCTTTTCCTCAACAGAGAAATCGTCAACGGGATTGATATCCTCGCTGAGATTATGCTTGATCTGAAGGTATCTTATGATAAGACTCTTAAAGAACATGAAGGCTCCCGTGCCGTCTGCCAGCACATGGAACATCTCAAGGTTGATCCTCCTCTCGAAATAGTTGACTCTGTACAGCAGATTCTTTTTCCCGGGAATATAAAGGGGCAAGCAGGCGGGAGTATTCTCCTCTTCCACCACAGGCTTAAGGTCGCTGTCCTCCAGGTAGTACCAGAACAGTCCCCTGTGAAGCACGCAGTTAAAGAAGGGGAACTCCTCGATGGTGTGATCCAGCGCCTGCTGAAGCACCTCCTCGTCGATATCCTCCTTAAGTTCGCAGGTCAGCCTGAACACTCTTGTGTTGGCTCCCCTTGCTGTTGAAGGTACAATCTTGGCTGCGTTATCAAGTCTGTACCAGTTTGCTCTCTTACTCATTCTTACAATAATCCCTTATTATTTATTAGAGTTTCTCAAGTCTCTCCGTGACTATATCCATATTGCCCTTGCTGGTCCTGAATATAACATCCTCAAGGGAAATGAATTTCTTGTTTCTGATAAACTTCAGATATTTGGTGGTAAAGCGCATCTTGATGCCCTTACTCTCAATGCCGGCGTTTACCTTGTTCTGGATTGCGGAACAGGTGTCGGCGGGATCCTGGGTCAGGTTCTTGCTGAGGATGCACAGGAGTGTCCCCGCTGTCCTCACAAAGCCCTCGCAGTTGGGATCATCGGATACGTCTATGGACTGCATGGCTCCCACAGACCACTTTTTAAGGCTTCTGTAGATACCATACTCACAATCAAGCTCTACCAGCTTGTCGTTAACGCCGTCATAGAGCCATACCTCATTGTCTTTGACGAACATGTCTCTCACCTGGAACAGGCTTCCTTCATAGGGAAAAGAAATACCGGCGCTGTCGCATCCTGTGAGCATGATGTTGGCATTGATCTTGTTGACTATGTCATCAGGCTCGGGGATATCCTCCTGCATGGTGAAATTGGGCTCCTTAACAGGCTCCTCGGAGTGGATCTCAAACTCCTGTGCCGCAGCCTCCTCAGCTGCCTGAGTCTCCTCGGACTTCTTGCCTTCTATCCTGCCTCCGTCCTGATGCCTTATCCTGTATGCGCCAAAGCCCGGAGTCTGTACCGTGAATCTGTCGGTATTGCACTCCTCAAAGGGTCCTGCCACAGGGAATCGTCCTCTCTTACGGCCGAAGTAATCGGTATCGAACTGTATGGGACTTCCGTCGGGATTTTCAAATCTCTGCTCGGGCTCAAAGGCAAGGCCCAGAACCTCTGTGTTTATTGGCATTGTAAAGGACCTTGGAAGATACTCGTACAGATTGGTATGGATAGTATATCTTCCGTCCTCCTCATCCACATAAAAGCTGATCCTGTGATCGTTGTCCACATGGGCTGTAAACTCGTTGGCACAGGCCCTTGCTCCGTTGTAGTAAGCATTGCCGCCCACATAGACGGGAAGGTGATCGTAGTATATATCTGTGGACTTCATCTCCCTTAGAGAAGTCTTGTTAAAGCCTCCGAAATAATCCCCCGGTGTAGGGTAATGATCGTAAACGCAGGTTCCGCAGATAAAGTTGTTCTTGTCCATGGTATCCGAGTTTTGGGATACGCAGTAGTCAAGAAGGTCCTGCCTTACCTTCTGCTGGATAAAGATATTGTTGTAGAATCTTGCATCCCCGTGAAGGATGGTCATAAAGCCTGCTATCTGTGTTGAGTGTGGCACATGATAGGGCGTAAATCTTGCGGTATGGAACTTCACCGTGCCGTCATGGGTTCCCTCTCCCACATAGGTAAAAGAGCCTGCTATGAGATTATGGACCAGAGCAAGCCCCTGGGTGCTGAGCCTGCAGGCAATATCAGAAAGAAGCAGATTGTGATCTATAAGCGTAGGTCCGTGGGATACCTCCACAAAGATATCCTCTCCCAGAGACAGGCCGTCGTCTATGATAACTCCCTCCGGCGGAACATTGTCATGGAAGAAGTTCTGTGTAACTCTGGTGCCCTGGGCCTGCCAGTCAAGCCACAGACCTCTTGTGCAGTGGTCTATGTGGTTTCTCCTGATGACGGTATCTATAGCTGCATGGAGTTTGATACCGCCTATCTCTGCTCCTGCGATGTTGTGCTTGTTGTTAATATGATGGATGTGGTTGTCCTCAATTGTGGAGAAGGCTCCGCCCATGTGGCCCACGATTCCTGTCTGACCGCAGTCATGGATATCGCATCTTCTGACAACGTGGGATCCCACTGTTTCTTTGGACCAGCCCTCGTTGACCGCCTGGCATACAGCGTCCCTCTCGGTCTGGGAACCTATCTTGATTCGGGTGGTGCTCCACTTGTTGTTGCTGCCCTTCTGGTAATACTTGCCCAGAGAGATGCCGCTGCACTTGGACTCATAAATATTGCAGTCCTCAATGATCCAGCCCTTGGACCAGTTGGGACCGATCATGCCCTCCTGGAAGGCCGTGGGAGGTGCCCACTGGGTTGCAGCCTGGCGGATAGTAAAGCCGCAGACCGTAATATAGTTAATGCCGGTGTTCTCGGGAAAAAAGCAGGCCTTTCTCACGGAGAGCTCAACGTTCTCCTCATTGGGGTCCTTTCCCTGGAAGTTGGCATAGATAACCGTATGGTTGTCCTCCTGGGCAGTGAACCAGACATGGTCGCTAAAGTCTGCGTCCCAGGATCTCTTATCCTTTTGTGGATGCATGCAAAGAGAGAGGTCAAAGACCTCATACATAGACTTGCCATCCAGATAAATTTCACCAGTGTGTGGATTCTTGTCACAGGACTTAAACCAGTCACCGTGAACCTCATCGATGTAGGGATTGTAATCCCCAAAGAAACTGTTAGGAATTCGAACACGCCAGACGTTCTCAAAGGCCTCCCAGCCTGTGATACGCTCTGCGCCGGTGATAACAGCCTCACCTCTGCCCGTGCTCATATATACTATTCTGTCCCGGTCAGTACCTGACCTGACAGGCTTAACCCACTCGCGATATACACCCGGTGCCACGAGAACCATATCTCCTGCATCTGCAATGCGGGCTGCCTCCTGAATAGTCTTAAATGGGTGCTCGATAGAGCCGTCACCGCTTCTTACCACATTTCCAGACACGTATATCTGCATACTCTTTACCCCCTGATATTGCATCTGTGCAAAATGAAAAAATACGGATATACTATAGTATAACACGTTTTCCCATCACTAACACAAAGGGGGAGCCCCATGGCACGAATGAAATTCATATATGCGATAGCTATCCTGGCCGCTTTTATTCTGGCTGGAGTTGCTATCAGCGCAATAAGCTCATTGTTTTAACCGGCATTGAGCTTTTTATTTTGGTAAAGGTCTGAATCTGCCCTTGCAATGAAGGCCTGAAGAGATACAGGTACCTGGTAGTCGTACTGTGAAACTCCGAAGCTGACGGAGATATCGTAAGGTGTTCCCTCAAGGGACGCTATCCTTCTGATGTTGTTTCTGATCTGATCGGTAAGCCATGTGGCTTCTGCTCTGTATGCCATCTCGGCAACTATAACAAATTCATCCCCGCCGTATCTTGACACGAACATCCTGTTTCTGGTGCCCTGACAAGCTTCCTTAATGGCGTTGGCCACTCTTATGAGAGCATTGTCGCCCTCAAGGTGTCCGTAGGAATCATTGATATTCTTAAGTCCGTCTATATCCACGATTATAAGGAAGAGGGACATGCCCTGTTCCTCGCTCTTCATCTTGTTTATGAGATACTTGAACATCTGATTTCTGTTATTGGTCTGTGTAAGAGGATCGATGGAAACCAGGTTCTCCAGTGTAGAGATGTAAACATAGATAACCGCAGCCACCGCGCCGTAACACAGGAACGGCACGCGCCAGTAAATAGCCTGTATTACTCCGAGGATCATGGGAGCTGCAGGGAATATGCCGATGGTGAAGTAGAAATTCCTCTCGGTGTACTTATCCTTGTTGAAATATCTGGAAAAAGCCTTTATTGAAGAGGCAATCAGATAGCCAAAGGGAACAAGGACCAAAAGCGCATAAAAACGGCCGTTAGTAAGAACTCCGTTCTCATCCACGTAAAAAACAAGGCCTGTTCTGAAGGCTGTGACAACAAGAACCGCAGAGATCAGTACCGGTATGGCCAACAGGCGTCTGTAATTGGGTCTGTTGATGGCTTCGTTTCTCTGATAGGCTTCCGAAACGATATACCAGTAGTAAGCTCCCAGGGTTATGAAAATATAAGTGAAAATATTCGACGCATACAGCATTGTAGGCGAATCGCTTATAACACCGCCGTCAACCAGCGCCCAGAAGCACTCCGCAAAGAAATAAAGAATAAGAGTAAAAACCAGGTTCCCAAGATACACCTGAGATGCCTGTTTGTTGATACCTTTATTTATTTTCATCAGGACAACGGCTAAAAGAAAAATGCAAGCCAAATGTGCCTGAACATAGTAGAAAACATAGGTCAAAGTCGCTTTCCTCCAAACGTCGTTAAAGAGTATTTTAGCACAAAACGAAAACGTTTAAATCAGGATGTATAAGAGTTTATTTATTTTTTATAATTTTCCATTAATCACCAAAAGGAAGCTGCTGCTTCCTTTTGGTAAATCAGGCACCGCCTGCGATAGCCTTTAGAGCTTCGAATTCGGAATCATATACGCCGCCCATTGCTTCCACTTCTTCCCAGGTATACCAGGATCCGCTCAGCTGCACTCCTCTGATGGAGATATCAGTGGCTATCACCATGAAGGGCTTGTGGTTGACCACAATGTAGCAGGTCCTGTTAAGACCGAAGGGAGTAACGAATACATGGCCCGTATCTATCAGATGATTCAATTGATCGATGGATAAATTCTTAGATAACGATACTGTTTTAAGCATAGTTTCCTTCCCGGAACTTATGGTTATGCTCCGTATACGCTGTAGGTTGCCTTGCCCTTTTCCTTGGATTTATACAGTGCCTCGTCAGCGTATTGATATAGCTTCTCAAATTCCCAACCGTTTTCGGGACAGGTGACGATTCCGATGGATGCGGAAAGCATCTGTCTTATCTTCTCATTGCTGCAGTCATTTTGTATCATCTTCTCAAGCTTGGTGGCAACTCCCTCCACATCCTTGGGAGAATTGATATTGCCCATAAAGATCATGAACTCATCTCCGCCTATTCTGCCAACAACGTCCATACCCTTGAAATTCCTCTGAAGGACCTTGCCCACAAAGGCCAGAGCCTCGTCACCGGAAGCATGTCCCAGAGTATCATTGATCTGCTTAAAATCATCCACATCAAGAAGTATCAGGGCGCAGTTCTTATTCTGCTTCCTGCCCTCCTCGAGGGCTGCTTTTATGAGTTCCTCGGTGGCTCCCTTGTTCATAAGCCCCGTGAGGGAATCCTTGTCGGCTCTAAGCTTAAGCTCCAACTCCTCCAGCTTTTGCTCGTTTATATCGGAAACAAGTCCCAACACGTGGGATACATATCCCTCATTACCGGTGATACTCAATATGTTGCATTTAAGCCACTTGTAATCCTGAGAGTCCGAGAAAGGCGGCACCGCCCTGTATTCAAAAGAATCCTGGATAGGCTTTTTCATGGCCCTTCTAAGGGCGTCCATAAAGGTCTCTCTGTCATCGGGATGTATCCCCGACTCCTCCACCCTCTCAAGATAGTGGTCGATCAGCATGTTGCCTGAGGTTTCCCAGCCTTTGCCAACCTTAATTTCACATACATCGGTCCTTACATTAAAGTCGAAGTTTATACCTATAGCCATCAGTGTGTTCATGAACTCGAACTGGGTCCTGAACTCCTCTTCAATGGTCTTCTTCTCAGTGATGTCAAATATACCGCAGACAATAGTGTTAACGCTGCCCTTTCTCTCAAATAGGTTGCCCCTCAGTGATGCCCAGGCCAGCTGGCCCTCGAGATTTACATATCTTATCTCTTCGTCCACCGAACCGTTATCCGCCACCACATCCTTGATCCACTGTCTCAGGATCGGACGGTCCTCCGGAAGCACGGTCTTGGTAAAGTTCTTCATAAGCATCATGCCGGCATCTTTGGTGATTCCGAGCATTCTGAACAGGCCGTCGTTTACATGCTGAAACTCCAGCTTACGGGTCTGGGTATCATAGTCAAAAACCACGATACCTCCTATGAAATTTTCGATGATATTGCCTATTCGCTCGGGATCAAGTTTATCCAAAATTTACTCCACAAAAAAAGCCAAACAGTATACATAATAATTATACTATCTGGCTATTTTAGTGTAAATTCGTTTATATTTATTTAAGATTTTGGTAAACATTCAGAGCGAAGCGAATCAATAAAAGCAGATTCTGCAAGCTTGCTTGCAAGAATCTGCTTTTTTATTGATTCATTTGGCGGATATCCGCCAACGAGGAAGTGGAACACTTCCGAGTCTGCGCTCTGTCTCTGTGCCCACACTATTTTACTTGCTTGTACCGTAGTCCCTCTCCCCAAAGATTCCGGTTCCTACTCTCACAAAGGTTGCACCCTCTTCGATGGCCACCTGATAATCCCCGGTCATGCCCATGGACAGTACATCCATCTCAACTCCCGGTATCTTCATGGCATTTATCTTGTCCTTGAGTTCCCTAAGTCCCTTAAAATATACCCTGTTGCTCTCGGGATCCTCTGTGTAGGGTGCGATGGTCATAAGACCTCTGATATTAAGATGGGGAAGAGTCGATATTTCTCTGGCAAAATCAGGCGCAGCCTCAGGGGTCAGCCCAAACTTGCTGTCCTCTCCTGCCATATTGACCTCAAGAAGGACATCTATCTTGATGTCAGCCTTGGCAAACTGCTTCTCTATCTCGTCAGCCAGCTTCTTGTTGTCCACAGAATGTATCATGCATACCTTACCCGGAAGGTACTTGACCTTGTTGGCCTGAAGGTGCCCTATCATGTGCCAGTCAAGCGGCTCTGTGATCTCCTCTGTCTTGTCCCTTATCTCCTGGACCTTGTTCTCACCGAAGGTGGTAATGCCGCATTCCATGCACTGTCTGATGTCACTGACGGGCTTGGTCTTGCTGACGGCGATAAGTGTAACGTCCTGCCTGGGCCTTCCGGCTCTCTTGCAGGCCTCCTCTATATTGTGCTCCACAGATTGCAGATTATCTTTGATCATAAGAACTCCCGTTGCTAGATTTTTTTTCCTGTCTAGTATATCATAATCATAGACGTATGTAATGGGGGGAACAGTCTTATGAACATCAGTGAAGTTTCTAACGGCTCCGAGGTTAAAATCCACGCAGCAATTTCAGGCCACAGCATTGTACTGATGACTGAGGCGATTTTTGGTGTCTCCGCAGGCCTTTTGGTCAAGCCCATGGAGTACTTTGGCAAATACATGCAGTTTCTTGAGCCTTCCAACGTAGAGATCAGAAACCGCAGAGACGGCAGGGTGTACAAATTCATGTCCACCACCATCACCCCCGTTAAGACCAGATACGGCAACTTCCATCTGATCAGAAGTGCCTCCAAGCTTGAGCCTGAGAATTCCAGGAAGGCCGAGCGCTTCTATATTGAAAAACTGGGCCTGATGTCCGTAAACGGCAACACTCAGAATCTCAAGAACTGTCTTATCCACGACATTTCCATGAGGGGTATCTCTCTCATTCTCGATAACGCCACAAACCTTAAGATTGGTGACAACCTGGATGTTATGTTCAGATACGGCGCCACTCTCCACAACTATGAGATCAGCACCGTGGTAGTCAGAAATTTTGAAATCCAGGGCAAAAGAGCTGTCGGCTGCAGCATTTCTAATCTGAACGTGGATCTCATAGGACTTCTGGCCTCCAAGAAGAATGAAAAATATACCGACCTTGATCAAGTGCCGGAGACCAACCTCAATCCCGAAATATCCAAGAAACAGCAGATCCGCGAAGTGGAGGAAGATATCGCCAAGGAACTTATCCCGGAGCGCCCTTCCACTATCACCATCGCTTCCGACAGCTTCAAGGGACAAGAGTCTGATAAGACGCTCAGGGAGCAGCGAAAAGAAGAACGCATGCAGCAGCAGGCCAAAGAAATCGAAAACCTGCTGGACCTTCGTGATATTTGATCATTAGCCGAGGGATCATTGCATCACTCATATCTCTTCAAATATGTGTTTGCCTACAACAGGCTTCTCCTTGAGCAGTGCATCGTGTATAGCCCTGGCTATAGCTTCATCGGGAGCTCTCTTAAGAGCTTCCGCCGCAGGACTTTTCTTTACCTTTATTTCCTGTTTCGTATTTTTATCCGGGAGTTTCTTATCATCTTTCATGCACATTCACTCCTCACCTATAATTTCACTATTTTCCTTTTACAACTACTAAAAAAGAGCCTAACCGGTACAGGATTTGCCAAATAGGCATCCCGATCTTAGGAGGCTCTTTTTTATTTACGCCGCTTTGGCGCTATCAGAATCTGATCTGTTTTTCCACCATGCGGACAAATTCCACATTGGTACGGGTCTTGGAAAAGAGATTGATGCACTGGTCTACCGCATCGTCAGCCTTCATGCCGTTAAAGCCCTTTCTAAGGCCGTTAATGGCTGCAATCTCCTCACCTGTAAGAAGCAGATCCTCTCTTCTGGTGCTGGACTTGGGAATATTGATGGCAGGGAAAATCCTCTTCTCCTGGAGTTTTCTGTCAAGAACCATTTCCATGTTACCGGTTCCCTTAAACTCCTCGTAGATAACATCGTCCATCTTGGAGCCTGTCTCAATAAGTGCTGTGGCCAGGATTGTAAGGCTTCCGCCCTCGCGCATGTTTCTGGCTGCACCAAAGAATCTCTTGGGCATGTGAAGAGCTGCAGGATCAAGACCACCTGAAAGCGTTCTTCCTGAAGGGGGAACAACCAGGTTGTAAGCACGTGTAAGTCTTGTGATGGAATCAAGAAGGATTACCACATCCTTGCCATGCTCAACAAGTCTCTTGGCTCTCTCAACTACCATCTCAGCAACTCTCTTGTGGTGCTCCGGAAGCTCATCAAATGTTGAGTAGATAACCTCTGCGTTAGGCCCCTCGATAGACTCCTTGATATCTGTAACTTCCTCAGGTCTCTCATCGATCAGAAGGATGATGAGGCTGACCTCGGGATTGCCCTTTAATATGGACTTGGCAACTTCCTTAAGAAGTGTTGTCTTACCGGCCTTGGGAGGTGATACGATCATACCTCTCTGTCCCTTACCGATGGGACACATAAGATCCATGATCCTCATGGCAACCGAGCAACCGGGCTGCTCAAGTCTGATCTTGGAGTTAGGGAAAATAGGTGTCATCTTTTCAAAGTCCCATCTTCCCATAGCCACCTCGGGCTTATATCCGTTTACCGCATCAAGCCTTGAAAGAGCTGCAAACTTATCGGACTCCTTCTTGGGTCTGCATGCGCCCTTTAAGATATCACCGGTCTTTAAGTTAAACTTCCTGATAAGGCTTGGTGCAACGTATACGTCATTTTCACCGGGGAGATAGTTCTCACATCTGATGAATCCGTATCCATCCTGCATGATCTCCAGGATTCCGTATGCAAGATCCTCCTCTGAGATTTCAGAAGTCTCTGCTGCCTCCGCCTTAGGGGCAGGTGCCTCTCTTCTTGCAGAAGATGTTGCAGGCTCATCCTGCTGATTTCTCTGGGCTCTTGGAGCCTCCTGTCCGCCTGCTGCCCCGGAGGGACCGGCGTTACCTGTCGTAACCACGATCTTTTTCTTCTTGGCGGGAGCCTTGCCCTCACCTGAAGCCTTGTTATCTTCCTTTACAGGCTTCTCCTTGGCAGAGTCTGCGCTCCTGGCAGCTGCCTCTTTTTCATCAAGCTCACACATAAGATCAATAATCTCAGATTTCTTCATGCCTGATGCGCCCTTGATCCCACGCTTCTTGGCAATATCGCGAAGATCGTTAAGCTTTAATGTTTCGTATTTCTCTCTCAAAAGTTACTCCGTTTCCGCGCCCAAAAACGGCGCAAATATGTGTTACTCGTTTCATTAAAATTCAATTATCATCTTGGGAATAATAAACGATTGCAATTAATGCGTTGTTCTAAGACCTTAATAATAACTTGATGCTAGAAACAAAATACATCATTCCTGAAAAAAAATCAACTAAAATTACTGTTAAGATTAGTGAACGAAAAATAGTTTTTTCTTACTTGCCTGTTATCTGATCACTAATGAATGTCAAGATTTTATAAGGAGCTCCAAGACTCACTTCCAGAGCTCCTCTGCTTTATTGTAGTACTGCATCAGAACAGGTTTTGTAAGATGATTTATTTCCACATCCGGGTCTTCTTCGTCCTTTCCGAACTTGAAAAGGGCGATCACATTGTCGGATGTAATGTATCTGGTCTCTACGTCAAAAGAGATTTCCTCAGACAATTCACCTTGACTGGCCATGTTAAATCCCCAGTCTCCGAAGGCCGGAACCTCCAGGTGATAAGGCTTTACATTAAAGCCTTCGCTCTCAATGGTCTTGTTGATGCACCAGAAAGCCTTGGTTGCATAATAGGGACTGGTGGACTGTACCACCATCACTCCGCTGTCGGTAAGACATCCCTTACACATCCTGTAGAAAATATTGGAATAGAGCTTATTTAAAACCTCTGTATTGGGATCCGGAAGATCTACGATAATGACATCATATTTCTCACTGCACCCCTCCAGATACTCATAGGCATCCATGTTATGGACAGTGAGCTTGTCAGATAAGAGACTGTTCTCGTTAATGGCTGTAATATCCTTGTTGGTGCTGCAGATCCTGATCATCTCGGCATCAAGATCTATAAGATCGATTTTCTTTACCTCGGGATATTTAAGGACTTCACGTACCGCAAGGCCATCCCCTCCGCCCAGTATCAATATCTTTTCCCTGGTGGAGACCTCATTCATGGGAACATGGACCAGTGCCTCGTGATAGCGGTATTCATCCGCCGTTGAGAATTGGCAGTTACCGTCGATGAAAAGTCGTACATCGTCCTTGTGCTTGGTCACAACTATCTTCTGATAGGGGGTCTGTTCTATAAGGACAACCTTGTCCATATACAGTCCGCTTTCAACCGAGTCGGAAATGTTGTCCGCCATTATCATTCCCACCAGCATTAGGAAAGAAAGAAAAATAGCCGCAAGACGATATCTCTTGATATGGTCTACTCTTTCTCCGAACCTCCACATGATAAGGAGGGCCGCCACAATGTTCATAAAGCCGCACAGAAAAGATGTGGCAAAGTATCCAAGCTTGGGGAGAAGGATAAGGGGAAAGGCTATGGAACCTATAAGTCCGCCTATATAGTCAAAGCTGAATATGGATGAGAGTGTAACCTTCAGGTTGTTCTCATCCTGCTCAATGATCCTGGTCATCACCGGAATCTCCGCCCCGGCAAAGGCTCCTATTATGATGATCTCCAGATACATGACAAGGGCGTAATTGGAAATATAGATATTGGCCAAAAACAGCACTAAAGAACTGATGCCGCCGATCACGCCTATTCCCAGCTCTATGGTCACAAATATGTTAAACAGATTCTTGTTAAAATACTTGGAAATATAAGACCCCAGTCCCAGTGAGGCCATGTACAGGCCTATCGTCACGGAGTACTGAAGGGTACTGTTTCCCAAAAGGTAAGAGCTGACTGCGCTGATGATAAGCTCATAACACATGGAACACCCTGATATTATCAGGGTCGTCAGCATCAGCAGCCTGTACTTCTTGCTCATTTATATCGCCTTCCGAATTACTGAATCACACCGCTTACGATGAAAGCAACGCCCAGAAAGATTCCAAAGATCATGATTCCTGCGGCTTCATTCTTGTTCTTGAGTTCCTCTCCGAAGTTGAACTTTCTGTTTACAAAGTCAACTACAAAGTAGCCTATTATCATAGATGCAAGTCCCAACGCTGCATATGATGCAGTGCCTGTCACGCCGTCCAACAGGTCCTGATGCTCTGATACTTCAAAAGAAATAATGGCAGAGCGGATGATGAAGCCAAGGGCCGCATAAATACCTGCGGACACCCAGCCAACCGCTTTGTTGCCCTCCCTGATCTCCTTGGGAAAATCAACAGGGATAAGCAGGTCGACGATGAAGTAACCCAACATCATTATCAAAAGTCCTACTGCAAGATAAACAAGTGTTTCAAGTGCTATAACCATTTTATAAACCTCCCGATCTGTTAGTTGAATTTATATTATTTACCGCCGCCACTGGACGATCTTCTTGCATTGATACTGCTCTGTCTTACCGACGAAGAATAATTGTCAAAATAGCCGTTTCCTATATTGTGGATGGTATCTCCGTTATACAGGGTATAGGCAGAAGGCGTGCTCTTAAAGGTGGAAGAATCCGCACTGTAACTGGAGCTGTAATAATGACTTCTGTACCAATGAGTGGTTGAACCGGAGCTCTTATAGGGCGAATTGTCCGAAGCGTAATTGTACTTCCTCTTGGATATCTGCACGTATACAGCATCCGGATCATCCTCAGGATGATAAATGAGGCAGTATTCCTTTTTAGTGACTATTGCAATGGAATCTCCGTTGCCATCCTCCTGCTGGGTAACAGATTCGGTCTGACCTTCAATTCCATCAATGATATCCCTGGCCACCTCATCGGTTGAATAACCGCGGTCCTGGCCGGGCACTCCGACTATCACATAGCTCTTCTTATTGCTGCCCTTATATTCATATACATCAGCCTTCTGTCTTGCGTTTCCTGTAATGGAAGTGACATATTCGTAGCTGGCACTTTTCTTGATGTATGAATCAATATGCTTGGGCAAAGGCGGAAGCTCTTCCAGAACAAAAAGCATGACCATAAACAGTATGCATATAAGCGTCCAAAAGCCCTCTGAAGCCCAAAGCTTGGCTGCATCAAACTTGGGCTTCTCATACCCTACGATCTGTATATCGCCAAGCTCAATGTATTCGCCTCTTGAATACTCCGTGCCATCATCCCATGTCTCAACAGACAGGGTCTTATCCTCGGAAGCATCTTCAAACTCCACAAACTCGGCCTGATCTCCGCTCTCTACATCCACGTCTCCGCCGCAGCTTGTAACAATCTGATATCCGCTGTCTACCTTGTGCCATTCAGGTCCTACCTTGCCTCTGACAGAATTATCAGGGCGAGAGATCGAATACTCCTGATATATCTCGTCATAGGATAACCATCTCTCTCCGCTTGGGGTATCAAGCCTGTATTCTGTCCAGGTCTTGTTGCCGTCAAGAGGATTTCTGTAATTGATATAGCCTGTGACTCTGGCATTAAGATTTTTTATTTTAAGTAAGGATCCTACTTTAATGTTCATTTCCGTTACTTATATCCCTTTCAATGATCTGAGTTTTGATCTGAGCGGCTCCAAACAACTCTTTTAGCTTGTCCGCTATACCATCTACCACCGTGTCCGAACATGAAAAAACATCTATGGCAGCATAGCCGTATTCCGGCCAGGTGTGCACAGAAAAGTGCGATGTTGTTATCACCGCAAAGTACGTAACACCAATGGGCTCAAATTCATGGACACATTCTTCCACTATCTCAGCTCCCACATATTTAATTGCCACGTGGGCAGCTTCCCTTATTGCCTCGGGATCGTCTATCATCCCGCCGCAGCCATAAAGGTCTGCCACAAGCTGCTTAGCCATTTTGTTCTCCTTTTGAATAGCTGTTTAGAGTTGCATAGTTGTTTACAGAGCTCTCTCTTGGAGCACCGCATTTCTTGCATCTGCAGGCATCCGATCTGTTATAGGAATCGCAGTAGTCACAGAGCCAGTCCGGTTCGTTGGTGGTCTTGCTTGCTTCCTCTTTTGTCAGCGTAGCTGCCTCTATATCATCGGGCAGGTAAAAAACAGTATCGACTCCGCGGGATTTTCCGCAATTAGGACAGGTTGCAAACCTTGCCTTTATCCCCTTCGAATCACAATATACGCAGTCCCAGCGTCCTTCAATTCTCTTTTGTTCCATAATTGATCTCCAGGCCCATTCAGGGCACACACATTTGCATATATTACTACATTAATAAAAACTTGTAAAACCGATACTGTTTTTATATACTTTAGGAGTTGAAATTCAGGAGGTTTTTCTTATGAAATTAAAGCGAATCTTATCGACCGGACTTGTGGCCGTTCTCATAGTTGCCCAGTTATCGGGCTGTGGTCTTATAGATAACATAAAGATTGCCAACAAGCTTCTGCAAGAAGCATATTCACAGGATGATTCCAAGGATAAGGCAGATGCCGACAGCTCCAAGCAGGATCAGGACGGATCATCCGATGGAGATCAGGAGCAGGATGATGAGGACGAGGACAAAACTACTCCCGCAGCTGTTTCCCCTGCTTACTCAACAGATAAATTCCAGATCGACAGCTCTTTTGCCAATGTGACAGAAAAGACGGTCAACACAGATCTCCTCACATGGCTCAGTGCCACCTACGCAATCATGACCGATTCCAACATACTTCAGTTTGAATATATCGGAGGCAAGTCCAGAGGAAGTGCAAACATGGACACTGTGTTCAAGCTCCTTGAGCAGGACTATGAGATTGTAGACAGAGACTCCCTGATGATCGTTGTAAACCAGCTTATAGCCCACGAAGAGAACTCTTCAGACCTTGACTCCGATGCCTTTTACCTTATGTGGATCGAGGAGGTACTGGCTCAGGGTTATGCCACCGAGATGATAGAGATGGGGGAATACCTCTCCTATGCAGTCCCCGTGGCTCGTATGATCCAGGGACGCTACACAAGCTGGGATGATTACGGTGACAATTTCCTGGCCTACAATCTTAAGTATTTAAGCGAGGGAGGCTACGGCACTTCAGAGGAATTTAACGTCAAGGCCAACTCTCATCAGTATCTGGTATCGGGAGCACAGTACTACTTTGGACCTTATCAGATTGAGTTTGACCTTAACCTTACCAATGATGCCAACGCCAAGTATTTCTACAACGTGGACAAGAACGTTGTGGTTCCCGAGGCTGAAGACAGGATCCCAATTGGAGTTCAGGCATACATTGAGCCCCGAAGCCTTGGCACCAAGACTACCAGCGGAATCCTGGAACTTGACGGAGACCTCTACCACATGCCCGCTACAGTTTCCTCCTTTACGGATAACGGATGGGTCCAGACCTCAGATAACAGCATCACCTCAGTAGACAATTCTCTGGGTGAGACTGTCTATTTTGAGCGAAACGGCAAAAAGATCGCTCTTGAATGTGACCGGGTCTTTGAAGGATCTTCTCTTCTTGAAAACTGTTTTGTGACAGATATCAACACTTATAACAATGACGAGGACGCAATACTTACCCTCCCGGGGGGAATCAAATGCGGACTTACAAGAGAAGAAGTTGATGCCATTCTCGATGAATACAACGATGCAGGCTATGAAGAGGTCGAGAGATTAAACACTCTTATCGAATACTACATTTCTCTTGAAGATCCGGAAGAAACCCGCGGTTCAAGCCGCATTATACTTAATTTCGACGGAATGGACAGCAGTAGCGTACTGAATTCCATCCACGTGACTGCTGACACAACCGCCGCCAATAGGGGTGAGAGCAAGTTCACTTCTCATGTTCACGACGAGCTTCAGGATAATATCCAGCAGGTTATAAAATCCGGAGAAAGCGCTCAGGCCAAGAAGAACGGCGACAAGGTCAACCTTCCCACAGACCTGGAGAGCAAAACCTTCCAGATAGGAATGAAGACATTTTCGGTTCCCACTACTGCCCAGGAGCTGATTGACGGCGGTTGGAGGATAGACAAAGCAGACCTGGATAAGAGGGTTGCTGCCGGAGACAGAGAAATGATCTACATTTTCTACGGAGACGACTATGATCACATGGGCATGTTCGGTTATCTGAACAACTCTTCAGAGGATGTCAACATCAAGGACGTGGGCTTTAACTACTGCATCATGACCGAAACCACCTCAGGAGATGATAATCTCCCCATTACCATTGGCGACGGAATCCAGATCGGAGTTTCTACCCTGTCTGATTTCAAGGAGATTTACGGCGAGCCATCATATAGCAAGGAAATTGAAAACGGCGACGTAATGATGATTTCCAGCTCTTACGAATTTACAGGCGGAAAAGTCATCATCGTATCTTATAAAGAAACAGACATAATCTCAGACTTCCATATCTACGATATCGACGAATAAAAAAGACGGAGCTTTTCGAAAATGAAAAGCTCCGTCTTATTTTGGGATCTTATCTCTTAATACTACCTCTTAACAATTCTGGCGATAACATAGGCCACCGGATAAATGTTGGTATAGAATTCAAACAATACGTGGGCCATTAAGGAAATGTAAATATTCCTGGTGGCCACATAGGCGATGGTCACAGGAAGCGCCATCAGCATCCACTCAATGATCCCCGGCATGCCATGAGCTCTTGAGAGAGCGCAGAGGAAAATACTAAGTAGCGCAAAAGCAAAAACCTTCTTTTTACTGCCAAACTTTATAAGCGCCTTTCTAAAGAAAAGCTCCTCTGCCACGGGCTTTAGGATGATCATCATGATGGCGTAGACCAATGTGGGAAACAGCTCGTTGTGATAAAGAATGCTGACTGTGCCGTCTCGCCCTCTTGCCAATGCCTTTCCAAAAAACAGATATCTGGATTTATCTGCCAGGAAAAGTCCAAAAAAAGTAAGTGCCACAGGAATCCAGAATGTCACTACCCTTCCAAGGTTCTTATATAATTTTCGGAATGAAAACTGCTTGTATAAGGTGTAGAAATAAAACAGGATTCCAATATAGAATATCAGGAATAGGTACAGGCTCAAATTCGGAAAAAGAGCTGTCGAAATGATTAAAAACAGTTCCCAGACAAACGGGATATATAAACGGTTCAAAGCAATCTCCTTGTTCTACTTCAGATTAAAACCCAATTTATTATAATTTTTTTGATTATTATGGTCAATATCTCCGGGGTTTTTTAACACCATAAAATACATTTCTAAAATATTTCAGATGTGTTCACATTTAAGTACATTTTATAAAATATTCAGAAAATAAGCTTGATTTTTGTTACAAATCTGTTTACAATTACATTGTGACCTTCTGTGAGGGGGTGTTAAAAAATAACACTACAGGAGGATCAAAACATGAACGAAATGAAAGGAATTGCACAGTACGAGGTGGATATGCTAAAGGACAAGCTTCACGCCAAGGCATTACACCGCAGAAACGTTTACTTCTTGAAGAAAGAGGTACAGCGCGAAACCCGGGAACTTAAGAAACTACTAAACAAGTAACTCATAAGAAATCCAATGAAAAGAGCCGGCATGATTCATCCAATCATGTCGGCTCTTCTATGCTCTGTCTTATTCGCTCAGAAGTTCCCATTCATCATAGAGGGCAGAAAGGGATTGCTGTATGCTGTCCTGTTCATCGGTAAGCTTCCTGAGTTTGGCAAGATCAGTACCAACGGCAGGGTCTGAGAGCTGCTCCGTGATCTCGGCATCTCTCGCCTCAAGCCTGGCGATTTCCTCCTCGCACTTCTTAAGGGCATTCTCCTGCTTTCTCTTTTTGGCCTGAGCTTCCTTCTGGGCCTTCCAGTCTCCGAGTCCGTCTGAAGTCTTCTCCGCAGGCCTATCTGAAGATACGGCTGCAGGGGTGCTTGCAGTCTCCTCTGCCTTGATCCTCTGCATTCTGTCATCCACATGCTCTACATAGTAGTCGTAGTTTCCGATGTAGTTAACAAGCTGCCCACCTGTCAGATCCAGGATCCTTGTGGCTGTCTTATTTATGAAATACCTGTCATGGCTTACATAGAGCACAGTGCCCTCATAGCCGGAAATCGCAGACTCCAGAATTTCTTTACTTGTGATGTCCAAATGGTTTGTAGGCTCATCCAGGATCAGGAAGTTGGCCTCTGAGAGCATGAGCTTGGCAAGACTTACTCTTCCCTTCTCTCCTCCGGAGAGGTCTCCTATCCTCTTAAAGACATCCTCCCCTGTAAAAAGAAATGCCGCAAGAGTGTTTCTGATCTCTGTATTATTTAGGTTCGGATATGCATCCGAGATCTCTTCAAAAAGAGTCTTCTCATCGTGAAGCACATGATGCTCCTGGTCGTAGTAGCCGATACGGACTTTAACGCCCAAGGTCACGCTTCCCGCATCCATAGGCTCTGCCTGATTGATGATCTTAAGAAGCGTTGTCTTGCCGGTTCCGTTGTCACCTATAATGGCCACATGCTCTCCCTTTTTAATCTCGAAATTAAGATCGGAAAAGAGCTTCTCACTGCCAAAGGCCTTGGCAAGTCCCTCCACTGTAAGAACGTCATTGCCGCTTTCAAAGCTGGGCTTTAAGGATATCTTCATGCTGTCATTGACATCAAGGGGCTTATCCAGTACCTCGATCTTATCAAGCATCTTCTCCCTGCTCTCTGCCCTCTTTATGGATTTCTCCCTGTTAAAGGACTTGAGCTTGGCAATAACCTCTTCCTGATGCTTGATCTCCTGTTGCTGCTTGATGTAAGCGTTCCACTCGGCAATTCTCTTTTGCTCCTTTTTGACCGCGTAGGCGCTGTAATTGCCTACGAAGGTAGAAACCTTGCAGTTCTCAACCTCCACCACCTTATCGGCGATCTTATCAAGGAAATATCTGTCGTGGGATACGATCAGAACCGCCCCCTTGTAATTAAGCAGATAGTTCTCAAGCCACCTTATGGATGTCATATCAAGATGGTTCGTAGGCTCGTCCAGGATTATGAGATCGGGGCTCTGCAAAAGAAGCTTACCAAGAGCCACACGGGTCTTCTGGCCACCGGAGAGGGTGCTGATCTTCTTATCCAGCTCCTCATCAACAAAGCCAAGGCCCTTGGCAACACCAATGACCTCGCTCTTCCAGGCGTAGCCTGACTTTCTCTGGAACTCCTCGTTCATTCTTGTGTATCTGTTTAACAGCTCCTCCAGCGCTTCTCCCTGAAGGTGCTTCATGTCTTCCTCTGCGGCCCTTATGCTCTCTTCAAGATCAATGACATCTCTTTTGACCTCTTTAAACTCTTCGTAGATGGTGTTATTGGTGTCAATGTTCTGATTCTGAGCCAGGTATCCCCAGGTAATGTCCTTGGAGAAAGTGATCTCGCCGCCTTCCGGCGAAAGCTCTCCTATTATGAGCTTAAGAAGAGTGGTCTTACCGGCGCCGTTAATGCCGACCATGGCCACTTTCTCATTGTTTTCCACATGAAAAGAGGCATCCCTAAGGATGTCCTTTCCATCAAAGCTCTTATTAATTCCATGTACTGAAAGTATCATAGTAATCTCCGCTTATGCAGTATAAGCCTCTGCAATGGCATCAAGGAATTCCTCGCTTCCAAGCTTAACAGGATCCTTGATCGATGTGATAAGGGCAAGATCCCCCGTCATCCTTCCGGATTCTATCACTGAAAGTGTAGCTCTCTCCATGTCATCTGCCCACTTGCACAGCTCAGGGATGTTATCAAGCTCTCCTCTCTTTCTGAGAGCTCCTGTCCATGCAAAGATGGTTGCAACGGGATTGGTTGATGTGGGCTCTCCCTTGAGGTACTTGTAATAGTGGCGCTGAACGGTTCCGTGAGCTGCCTCGTACTCAAATACTCCTGTGGGTGAAACCAGTACCGATGTCATCATGGCAAGGGATCCAAAAGCTGATGATACCATATCACTCATAACATCGCCATCATAATTTTTGCAGGCCCAGATAAATCCACCCTTGGACTTCATAACACGGGCAACGGCATCATCGATAAGTGTGTAGAAATATGTGATACCGGCCTTTTCAAATTCCTGTTTGAACTCATTCTCAAAAACTTCATCGAAGATCTCTCTGAATCTCCTGTCATAGGTCTTGCTGATGGTATCCTTGGTTCCGAGCCAGAGCTCTTTTTTCTCGGCAAGAGCGTATTTAAAGCAGGCTCTTGCGAAGCTGCGGATGGAAGCATCCTTGTTGTGAATGCCCTGAATGATGCCGGGCTCGTTAAACTCTTCGATTGTCTTTCTGATCTCCTGTCCGTCGGCACCTGTAAATACCAGCTCTGCCTTGCCGGGACCGGGAACTCTGATCTCCACATTCTTGTAAACATCGCCGTAAGCGTGTCTTGCAAGGGTTATGGGTTCTGCCCAGGTTCTTACGTTGGGCTCGATTCCCTTTACCATGATGGGAGTACGGAATACTGTGCCGTCAAGAATGGCTCTGATGGTGCCGTTGGGGCTCTTCCACATCTTCTTAAGGTTGTACTCCTCCACACGCTCATTGTTGGGAGTGATGGTAGCACATTTAACGGCTACGCCATACTTAAGTGTTGCGTTGGCACTGTCTATTGTAACCTGATCGTCGGTCTCATCTCTGTGCTTAAGACCAAGATCGTAGTACTCGCTCTTAAGGTCAATAAAGGGCAGGATAAGCTTATCTTTGATCATCTGCCACAAAACTCTTGTCATCTCATCGCCGTCCATCTCAACAATGGGGGTTGTCATCTGTATCTTACTCATAACTGCACCTTTTCCTTCTTAGATTCTTTTATTATTCGAACATATCCAAAAGCCCATTGTCAACCATGTTTTCATAGGCATTTATCATGTGCTGGTTTGCAAGCTCCTCGGCCTTGTCAGGGTTGTTCTCCCTGATGGCTTCCATGATGTATTTGTGCTCCACGTTGGACACTGCGCCTCTCTTACTGGAGAGGGTCTTCTGTCTGACTCTCCATACATACTGATGGTAGTCCTTAAGAAGGTGCTCAAGCATCTTGGAATTGCATGACTCATAGAGGATGGTGTGGAATCTGTTGTCCAGCTCAGCCATCTGATCCATGTGTCCTCTTGCGGCATGGAACTCAGCCAGATAGATGATCTCCTCCATCTCCTCCAGCTGCTCCTTGGTTATATTCTCGCAGGCCCATCTGGCGCAAAGTCCTTCCAGCTTGGATCTTATCAGGTAGATATCCTGGATATCCTTGACCTTGATGCCTGTCACATAAGCTCCTCTGTTGGGGATTATCTGAATAAGCCCCTCCAGCTCAAGCTGCCTGAAGGCCTCTCTTACAGGAGTTCTTGATACTCCAAGCTCCTGGCCGATGGCAACCTCTTTGAGTTCCTCATGATCCTTGTATTTTCCGTTCAGGATGTCTTCTCTGATCCTGTGAAATACTCTTCCTCTGAGGGAATACTTATCTGTTACTTCTTGTTTCAGATCACGGTTTTCCATATTTTCACCAATTACTTAACAGTAATTATCTCTCCTTCCCTGACCTGGATTCCAAGTTCGGCAGAAACCCTGTCAATTTCTCTTACAAGCTCTTCGTCAGTCATTACTGTTACACGGCCTCCGTTGTACTGTCCGTCAACCCATTCCTTGATCTTAAGTACAAGGTCAGACTGCTTATTAAGAGCATGGTCGCCCTTTAATTTGTAATGAATGTTGATCCAGTGAGCAATACCCGCAAGTCCCGAAGTATTGGAAACCGCACTGACAGGAGGTCTTCTCAGGAACTTCTCGGTATCAAAGATGTTATAGATCTCCTCATTCTTAAGAAGTCCGTCAGCGTGAATACCTGCTCTTGTAACATTGAAGTTCTTGCCTACAAAAGGTGTGTTGGCAGGAACCGTGAATCCGATTTCCTTTTCATAGTACTCGGCAAGGTCTGTGATGACCTGTGTGTTCATGCCGTTAAGATGTCCCTTGAGCTGGGCATATTCAAATACCATGGCTTCAAGAGGAGTATTACCTGTCCTCTCACCGATTCCAAACAGAGATGTATTAACTGAAGAACAGCCGTATAACCAGGCAGTGGTGGAGTTGGTAACAGCCTTATAAAAGTCGTTATGTCCGTGCCACTCAATGAGCTCACTGGGAACGCCGGCGTTGGTGTTGATGGCATAGATGATACCCTGTACACTTCTGGGGATAACGGCACCGGAGAAGTTTACTCCATAGCCCATGGTGTCGCAGGCTCTGACCTTGATCGGTATCTTGTATTCGTCTCTGAGCTTCATAAGCTCCACGCAGAAAGGCACAACAAAACCATAGATGTCGGCTCTTGTAATATCCTCAAGGTGGCATCTTGGGCTTATTCCCTCTTCAAGGCAGGCTCTTACTATGCTCAGATAATGCTCAAGAGCCTGACGTCTTGTCATCTTAAGCTTAAGGAAGATATGGTAATCTGAACAGCTTACCAGAATACCTGTCTCCTTCATTCCTATTTCTTTTACCAGCTTAAAGTCCTCTTCACTGGCTCTGATCCAGCTGGTAACCTCAGGAAACTCATATCCCTTCTCCATGCACTTATATACGGCGTCACGATCGCTCTTACTGTATAAAAAGAACTCGCTCTGCCTTATCATTCCGTTGGGACCGCCCAGCTCATGGAAGAAGTCATAGATCCTCACTATCTGCTCTGTGGTATACGGAGCTCTTGACTGCTGTCCGTCCCTGAAGGTGGTATCTGTGATCCAGATATCCTTGGGCATATTGTGCGGAACAATCCTGTCGTTGAACGGGATCTTGGGCACTTCCTCATACGGGAACATGTTTCTGAAAACATTTGGCTTGGCCACGTCATCAAGAATGTACATGTGCTCCTCGATCTGAAGGAGGTTGTTCTTGTCGTTCATGGTGACTGGCCGGTTCTGGAATGTGTTCTGATCGCTCATAATTTTAGTCCTCTGTCTGACTATGAATCTTCGTGATTGTATTTTAAGTATAATTGTATACAATCATACGATGCATGTCAAATCGCTAAAAAACAGACCTCTGAAGCCTTTAGCCACAGAGGTCTGAATAAGTTTCTTTTTTACTGATTAAAATTTACTTTTCCTGGTGAAATAGTTTTTAAGTTCCTGGATAGGTCCCGGCTTGGCATAATGATAACCCTGGATATAATCAAATCCGCGATTCATACTGTACTGGTTCTGATTCTCATCCTCTACGCCCTCAACCAGAGTAACAAAGCCGTTCTTCTTAAAGACTTCTATCATGTAGGAGAGAATTTCATCCATTCTGTCATCATCAAGGGACTTATACAAAAGAGTCTTATCAAATTTAATGGTCCTGACAGGACAGTTCATTACTCTCTCAAATGAGGAGTAACCTGTTCCGAAATCATCCAGATACAACTGAACTCCGGCGTTGTCGAGGACCTCCATGTTCTCATTGGCAACCTCATAGTTCTCGAACATGGCGCTCTCTGTTATCTCCATTCGGATCTTGGATACATCTATGTCGTACCTTTCGATGATCTCCAGGAATTCCCTGTTCATTTCGGTCTGAGACAGCTCTTTTGACGAAACATTGATGGAGATCGCGTCAAAGTCGTAATACTCTTCCAGTATCTGAACTTCTCTGCAGACCTTGTCGAGCATGATGCAGGTAAGGGCATGTATGCAACCGTTCTGCTCAGCAATAGGAATGAACTTATCGGGAGTAAAAATCTTCCCGTTAACCTTGATACGCATAAGAGCCTCTGCCACTCTAAAGGCCCCGTCTTCAACGCTGTAGATGGGCTGAGCGTAAACCAATACCCTGTCGTCATCGTAATCAAGCCTGTTTCTGATATCCTTAAGAGCCTGGGATATCTCATAAACATCCGCAAATTTATCGTGGTCAATGGGCTGAGCCACATAGTAATTGGAATTGTTGCGCTCCTCGAACTGGCCCGCAACAAACTCGGAAAACTGCCTTATCTTGATGGGTGTGTCCAGCTCCTTGGAGATGTCTGTGGTGATCATGACATAATTAAACGGAATCTTAAGCTCTGCTTTAACTCCGTCAAAGACGCCCCTTATCTGATTGGCCACGTGAAGCGCCATGGTCTCGTCATCTATATCAATGATATTTACAAACTTTTCTTCGGCGATCCTGTACATCCTGATCCTGTTACTGATCTTCTCAATGGCTCTGCAGGCATTGATTCCGATCATCTTGATCTCGCCGTCGTCGATATAGTTTTCCCTGGTGGGCATCATAAACTCAGTGAACATCAGGTAGAACAGCTTTTTGCCGGCGTTTCTGTTGATGAACTCATCAAGTGCGGCATTGCTCTGACATCCGGATTCCTCATCATAAGGAATATTGTGGAAAATGAGGAAAGCAAGCATGAAGACCGGCACATAGGTAATGCTGGTAAATATGGTCCTCTTGCTGGAAATAATGAGGATCTGTACCAAAAGAACGATGATCTCCGTGGGAACTATGATGCACACGGTATGCCAGATAACCCTGGAAATATGGGGCTTGTTGATCACTGTGGCGTACATACAGATAAGTGCTGTCACGATTCCCGCAAAGCTGTAAAACCTTGTAAAGTGGGTGATGTCTATGCCATCAAGACCCACCTTGTAAAGATTTCCGGAAGCCAGCTCAAACACTACTCCCGTAACATAAATAATGGACAGGACTGCGTACATCAGAAGGAATTCACGTCTCTGATTCCTTCTTACCATGGACATCGTATTAACGTAGGAAAAGATATAGAAAAGAATGCCGTTATATACCATCAGGAATAATATCAATTGAACGGGGAAAACAATGTTGTTATAGAAAAGCTCCATGTCATTGGCGGTAACCAGAATGGATATCTGCAAAATGCACGCAAGAATAGACAGAATGGTACCGTTAAAAAGATACCTGTAGACATAGGTCTTCTTAGGGGTCGTATACAGCATAACGAACAAAAGAAGACCCGCCAATAACAGGCTGGCTGCTTCGGCTATATAATTGTACGGAAAAATGAGCGAACTTTGCATGTATATATCTTATCATAAAACCGATAATTGATATATAAAATCAGTATAAATTTTATTGTGCAAAATAGAAAAAGCTCCCCCGGGAAATCCCGAGGGAGCTTTGAATATGTTCGAAATTACTCTTCTGCGTTGGCTGCAGCAACCTTTTCGGCTCTGTCCGCAACCTCTTTTGCCTGAACATCTGAAGGAGCCTGCTCATACCTTGCGAATTCATACTCGAAGTCGCCGCTTCCGCCTGTCATGGAGCGGAGCTGTGTGCAATAGCCAAAGAGTTCCATCATAGGAACCTCAGCCTCGATAACCTGCTTGCCGGTAAGAGAAGGATTCATTCCAAGAACGCGTCCTCTTCTCTTGTTAAGGTCACCCATAACGTCTCCGGTGAAGTTGTCGGGAACTGTAACCTTGAGTGATACGATTGGCTCAAGGAGAACAGGGCCTGCTTCCATAAAGCCCTTCTTGAAGGCGCCTGATGCGGCAACCTTGAAGGCCATTTCGGAGGAATCTACAGGGTGATAGGATCCGTCATAAAGAGTAGCCTTAACGCCTACTACAGGGTAAGCTGCCAGAGGTCCTCTCTGAACTGACTCGTTGATACCCTTCTCAACTGCAGGGAAGAAGTTCTTGGGAACTGCTCCGCCTACAACCTCCTGCTCAAATACATAAGGTGTTAACGGATCGCCTGAAGGCTCGAAGCGCATCTTAACGTGTCCGTACTGTCCGTGTCCGCCGGTCTGCTTCTTGTACTTGTACTCAACGTCGGAGTTCTTGCGGATGGTCTCTCTGAAAGCAACCTTGGGCTTGGTCAGATCGATGCCAACCTTGTATACGTTCTGAAGCTTGCTCTGGATAACATCCAGGTGCATGTCGCCCATGCCGTAGATAAGAGTCTGACGGTTCTCTGCATCATTGACAACTCTGATGGTCTGATCCTCGGCAGCAATCTTGGCCAGTGACTGTGCAATCTTGTCGATATCAGCCTTGTTCTGAGCATGATATCTCATGTATGTGTAAGGCTGAGAAATATCCATCTTGGCGTACTGAACAGGGTTAGCCTTGGTTGAAAGGGTATCACCTGTTGCAATATCAAGCTTCTGGAGTGCTCCCAGATCTCCTGCGTGGAGCTCCGGAACTTCTGTAGCCTTGTTACCCTGAAGGACGTAGAGCTTACCGATCTTAACTTCCTGATCCTTGCCTGCGATGAACATCTGATCATCGGGCTTAAGGACACCGGAGCGAACCTTGATAAGTGAGTACTTACCGATGAAAGGATCGATCATGGTCTTGAATACGAAAGCTGTCTTGGGCTTGGAGAAATCGAAATCTGCCTGGAAGATCTCATTGGTGTTGGTGTTGATGCCGGCCATCTTGCGGTTCTCAGGGCTGGGCATGTACTTAACGATATCATCAAGCAGTGTGTAGATACCCTGGCACAGTGTGCTGGAGCCCATCTCGATAGGTACGATTGAGCAATCGCATACATTGCTGCGGGCAGCTGCTCTGATCTCAGCCTCTGAGAAAGTTTCTCCGTTAAAGTATCTTTCCATGAACTCTTCTGAGGTCTCAGCAACAGTCTCAATAAGAGTATCTCTAAAGAGCTTAAGGTTGGCCTCGTTGTATTCGGGAACGGGGCACTCAACAACCTGCTTACCTTCCCATCTAAATCCCTTTTCCTGGATTACATTAACGTAACCTACGAACTTCTCATTCTCACGAATAGGAAGATTGAAAGGAGCCATCTTCTTGCCGTACTTGTCGGTAAGATCCTGAACAACCTGTCTGTAGGAAACATCATCGATATCCATGTCGGCTACGAAGAACATACGAGGAATCTTGTACTTCTCACAGAGATCCCATGCTCTCTCTGTTCCGACTTCGATTCCGGCCTTACCGGAAACAACGATAATAGCTGCATCAGCAACACTGACAGCCTCTTCTACTTCACCAACAAAATCAAAGAAACCCGGTGTATCCAAAAGGTTGATCTTGTGACCATCCCATTCCAGGGGAATAGTTGTTGTGCTGATGGAAAACTGTCTCTTCTGCTCTTCCTTATCGAAATCGCTGAGAGTATTTCCATCCTCAACCTTACCCATACGGGATGTGATGCCTGCAAGATAAGCCATAGCCTCAGCTAAAGTAGTCTTTCCTGCTCCACCATGCCCCAACAGTACCACGTTTCTGATCTTGTCTGTCGTGTAAACGTTCATATCTAGTCCTCCAGTTTGGAAATATTTGGGAATTTTGTATGAGATTTGTTACAGCTCCCCAAGAAAATCATATAACCATTTTACTAAAAAAGTGTGTTGAAAACAAGTAGAATAGGACGTTTTGCACAAATATAATTCTGCATTAAATTGAAGAAATGGCGTTGATTTTCGCACATTAAAGTGCTATAGTAATGCCAATACTTTGTATATTTTGAGGGGATTTTTCATGGAATCAAAAACATACGGCTTTTTAGGCCTTGGACTGATCGGAGGATCCATCGCCAGAGCCATTAAGCTTGCAAGCCCCGAATCCCGCATTATGGCTTATACGCCACACAGGGAGACGGTGGATACAGCATTCGAGCAGCACATAATTGACAAGCCACTTTACGAGATCGGCGAGGACTTTGGTCAGTGCGACTTCATCTTCCTCTGCGCTCCCGTGGCCATCAACAACGAGAATCTCAGGACTCTCGCTCCGTTCATTAATCCAAAAACCACAATAACAGACATCGGCAGCGTTAAATCCAGCATCCATCAGGTGGTAAAAGAGCTGGGGCTGGAAACTCAGTTTATAGGCGGACATCCCATGGCAGGCACCGAGAGGATAGGCTTTAACAACTCCAAAGCCAAGCTTTTGGAAAACGCCTACTATATCCTCACCAAGACCGACGTGGCAGATGAGGACAGGCTGGCTGAATACGTGGAGCTGGTCAAGGCTCTTGGGGCCATCCCACTGGTGGTTCCCTATCTCCAGCACGACTACATCACAGCGGCCATAAGTCACGTGCCTCACGTGGTTTCCGCTTCACTTGTTAATCTGGTTCATGACAGCGATACTCAGGATCAGCTCATGAAGACCATCGCTGCGGGAGGTTTTAAGGACATCACCAGGATATCCTCTTCTTCTCCCGTAATGTGGAATCAGATATGCATGACCAATTCCGACAATGTTTCAGAACTCCTTGGCAGATATATAGACGCTCTCTGCGATATTAAGCTTGCCATCGACGAACACAATGAAAAGAAGATCCTGGACTTTTTCTCTTCCGCAAGAGAATACAGAGAGTCCTTTATAGAGACCTCTTCAGGTCCCATCCAGAAGGTCTACGCCATTAAGGTGGACATCGATGATAAGCCGGGAAACCTGGCCCGGGTGGCTTCTCTTTTGTCGGAGAACGATGTAAATATCAAGAATATCGGAATCGTACATAACAGAGAATATGAGACAGGAACATTACGTATAGAGCTCCACGATCAGACGGGACTTGATACCTCCCGCAGAGTTCTGGAGCAGGCAGGATACAGCTACTATATAACCTGATCACAGCTATCGGAGGAAGTATGATATCAATTGAAAAAGCAGAACACCCATTAAAAGGCGATGTATTTGTCCCGGGAGATAAGTCCATCTCTCACAGAAGCATCATGTTCGGAGCCCTGGCTGAGGGCACCACGGAAGTGACAGGATTTCTCAACAGCGCAGATTGCCTGTCCACCATAGACTGTTTTAAAAAGCTTGGAGTTTACATTGATCATGCGGTGCGCCCTACCAACGGCGTTCCAACCATCACGGTTCACGGCAAAGGACTCCATGGTCTGAAGGCCCCTGATTCCACCCTTTATACGGGAAACAGCGGCACCACCACAAGACTTATGTCCGGCATTCTTGCGGCTCAGCCTTTTGACTCCATGATCACCGGAGATATGTCCATTGAGAAAAGACCCATGGAGAGGATCATCACTCCTCTGACCAAGATGGGTGCGGATATCAGCTCGGTTATGGGCAACGGCTGCGCTCCACTCAGGATTGGCGGCGGCAAGACGCTCCACGGAATAGCTTACAGAAATCCCGTGGCATCTGCCCAGGTTAAATCCTGCATTATTCTGGCGGGTCTTTATGCAGACGGTGACACGGCAGTATATGAGCCGGCTCTCTCCCGCAATCACACAGAGATAATGCTCTCTGCCTTTGGTGCGGATATTCATAATGAGGTTGCAAGAGACGGAAGCAGCGTTGCTATTCTTCACCCGGGAGTGCCTCTCAGAGGCAGGAAGATCAACGTTCCCGGCGATATCTCATCTGCGGCTTACTTTATCGCAGCAGCGCTTATTGTGCCGGGTTCAGAGCTCCTTATCAGAAACGTTGGCATCAACAAGACAAGAGCAGGTATTCTGACTGTCCTGACCCAGATGGGCGCAGACATCACTCTTCTCAACATAGATGAGTCCTCAGAGCCCAAGGCAGATATCCTGGTTAAGTATTCTCACCTTCACGGCAACGAGAACAACCAGTTCGTTATCAGCGGAAAAGAAATACCTACAATGATCGATGAGCTTCCTGTTGTGGCAGTTCTTGCAGCTACAGCAGATTGCGAGACCATTATCAAGGATGCTCAGGAACTTAGGGTTAAGGAATCCAACAGAATTGATACTGTTGTTGACAATCTAAAGAAAATGGGATGTGACATCGAGGCCACAGAGGATGGAATGATAATCCACGGCGGCAACAAATTAAAGGGCGCGGATATCAATTCCCACGATGACCACAGGCTTGCCATGACCTTTGCTATCGCAGCGCTTGGAGCTGAAGGCACCACCAGGATCATCGGCGATGAATGTGTTGGCATATCATACCCCAGCTTCTTTAAGGATCTGCAGGCACTGATGTAAGAGCCAGGGTCAGAAGGATAAATAATATGATATTAAAAAACGGAGAGGATAGAAATTCTACCCTCTCCGTTATTTATTATCCGAAGCTTATGTGTTACTTATGTTTTTAAAACATTTTGGCAATGCTCTCATCCAGTTCGTAGTTATACTCGTCTGTACGGCTCCTGACAAGCTTAGAGAACATGATCGTAGTATCCGAATAGCCGGGGAATGCATCTTCCAGCCAGGTTCCGTGAGGGAACAGACCGGAATCATGTCCGTAATCGGGATAATAATCGTCAAAGCCCACAGTTCCATCAACATATTCCACCACATCATCAAATCTGAAGGGGAAGTAAACGGTTGTGTTTGACATGATGTCACTATAAATATTGGTGCTGTATAGCAGGTACACTACATTATCGTCCCCGCCGTCAAGCTGTTTCTTGTTAAGAATAAACACACCCTCAAATTTAAGCCCTGTGTTATGAACCGGGCTTTCATCAAGCTCGTGCTCGGTGAGCATGGCGCCAATGTTGTCCTCAGCTTCCTTCTTCATCCTTGCAAGGCCTTCTTCATTGATCTCTTCAGGAAGATTGATATAGACAATTACGTCATCTACAACGTAGGTCTTCTCTGTCTGAGAGAAGCTGTAGCCATCTTCAATATAATTGCTGACATCACTGGTACATTTGAGAGTTATTTCATCGCCTTTTGCAAGATTCACTCTTCTGTCAAATTCATAACTGAGTGTTCCGATATCGGAATTTACCTCTCTGGCCTCATAATCTACACTGACCTTGGGAGATATTCCCTCAAAATAGACAGACACATACTCGAAAGGATCAATTTTAATTGTTGGTGTAAGACCTGATACAGTATATCCCCAGGTGCTCTGAGCAAACCTGATATCATGCTCGCTCATGATATTGGTATCAGCTGTAGCTGTAAGCAGAACCTCTTCTCCGTTTGAAAGGTTGTCTACCTTGGCAGGCGCTACAACAACCGATTCTGCTACTGCCTGAGCCTCGCTCTTGGAAAGATCATATCCGCCTCCTCTGAGAATATCGTAGATCTCATCGGTATCCACAGTAAGAGTAAGAGTTCCCAGACCGTCGTTTCCTTCCGTCTCAACCTTTACACATTCTCTGATATCAAGAAGTGTAAAGCTGGCGCCGCCCTTAACAGGAGGTGCAACGGTCTTTTTAAAGAAAAGAACTGCCGAAACACCCAGAGCTGCTATAACCAGAATAAGGATCAGGACTTTCAGGAAACGTCCCTTCTTTTTGACAGGCTTCTGAGTTTGCTCCTTAAGGGCTTCATTCCTGATAGGCTCATGTGTCTGTCCCAGTGTCCGGCTCAGTTCCGGTCCAAGTCCGAGTTCCTGCCCTTGGCCGAGTCCAAAGCCAAGGACCGGTTCCTGTTCCGATTCCACCAGCTCAGTCTTATCATAATTCTGATCTATTGTTACGACTGCTTCTACCTTGGCAGTCTCTTCTGCCTTGGCAGGTTCTTCAGTATTGGCGGGTTCTTCTGCCGCGCCTGTTTCCTCTGCATTGGCTGTTTTCTCTGCCTTGGCAGTCTCCTCTGTTGCTATGGGCTCCTCAGAGTTCTCTCCAGGTTGTTCCTGTTCAAAGTCCTCGTCAACCCTAGCTCCACATTTAATGCAGAAGGCTGCTCCTTCAAGCAACTCCGCACCACAATTCATACAAAAAGCCATTGAATCATTCACCCCCGGATTAGTCTACTTTCTTTCCGCATGTAGGGCAGAATACTGCCTCATCTACAAGCTCTGTCCCACAAACAGGGCAAACTCTTCTGGCCTCAGCCTTCTCTTCAGCAGGAGCTTCTGTCTCCTGAACAGAAGCCTCTACTGCAGGTGCTTCCACTTCCTGAATCGGAGCCTCTGTCTCCTGAGCAGGTGCCTCTGCCTCCTGAACAGGAGCCTCTACTACAGGCTCTGCGGGAGCCTGAACAGGTGCCTCTACAGGAGCAGCTGTCTGAACAGGTGCAGGTGTAGGTGCTGGTGTAGGTGCAGGCGCTGGTGCTACAGGTGCAGGCGCTGGTGCTACAGGTGCAGGCGCTACAGGTGCAGACGCTACAGGTGCATTAAACTTGAATCCGCAGTTAGGGCAAAATACTGCCTGTGCAGCAATGACTCTTCCGCACTTAGGGCATGCTTTTCCGCCCGGCTGCATCTGAACAGGGCCTGAGGGCTGCGAAGGTGCTGTAAGCTGAACATTAGCAATCTCCTCTTTCTTCTGCTCGATAGATGCTCTGATCTGAGCGATTCTGTTTTCTCTCTCGATAATAGCTGAAACCATATCAGAAAGTGCTGCCTCAGCACTGTTTCTGTGAAGTTCATAATATTTGTATCCAAGCTGTTTCTTGATACTATCTATCTCTTTTTCCAGAGAACTTATCTGATTATTAAAGCCGATGATATCGACATTTCCCTTTGTTTTCTCGGCTACGCCTGATGAGAAAGTTTTTACATTATCTAAAAATCCCATAATGTTCCTCCTAAATAATTTTAAAAAGCCAAAGGTATTATATCAGAACATCCTAATTAAAAAAACATCCTCAACCTTAAAAAGAGAAAATAGCCTTCTCTCCGTGCTAGCTGCGGAGCAGAAGGCTATTTATGTTATAGATATCAGTTATTCATGTAGAACATCTGAGCCAGCTCTGAGTTCTTGTCAAGGATAATGGTCTTCTCACCACTTCCAAGGGATTCCTTGAAGGAATCAAGAGATCTCATGAAGTTGTAGAACTCAGCCTTCTCAGGAGTGTTATAAGCTTCTGATAAGGTCTTCATGTACTCGGCTTCACCTTCACCGCTGAGCTTGGCAGCTGTTCTCTCGGCCTCAGCCTTTAAGATTGAAACTTTCTTGTCTGTTTCATTGCGGATCTTCTGAGCCTCTGCAGCACCCTCAGCCTCATAAGAAGCTGCGATGTTGTTACGCTCTGAGATCATTCTCTCGTATACGGCTGTTCTGTTGTCATCAGGAAGATCAAGAGCCTTGATCTCTGCAGTGATGATCTCTATGCCGTAACCGCCCATATCGGTGTTAGCCTTCTCTGTAATGATGCTTGTCAGAACCTCGCCCCTTGACTCGATAACTTCGTCCTGACTCATGGATGAAATAGCGGTCTTGGTTGCGTTATAAACTGCTGCTTCGATACGCTCCTGAGCTCTTGCATCCAGAGCATTAAGAGACTGGATGTACTTAACGGGATCAACAACTCTCCAAAGAACGTAGGTATCGGTGATCATTGACTTCTTGTCCCTGGTGATTACATCGGAAGCAGGAATATCATAGAGCTTGGTAGCTGCGCTGATGCGCTGTGTGGTCTGAACGAAGGGAGTAATCATCTTAAGACCGGGCTCTGATTCAACCTTTACGATCTTACCGAACTGTCTTACAGCCACATACTCTTTCTGGTGAACTGTATATAATGAATTACCTAAAATAATGATTGCCACTATTGCCAATATGACAATAACTGTTGCTGCTACTTTTTTCTTCATAATCTATGCCCTCAACTTATCTGATATGTCAATTGCCGCTGTCTTCTGTTGTACCATTCATGAATGAATCCAGAGGAAGGATCTGCTGTGTGCTTCCGTCTGTGATGATGACCTTGGCACCGGGCAGTACCTGTTCCATTGCCTCATAGAACAATCTCTGCTTGGTAATAAGAGGATACTTGCTGTACTCCTCAAAGATACTGTTGAATCTGTCGGCCTGACCTTCAGCCTCTGCAATTCTTGCAGCCTTTTCAGCCTCAGCATTCTGAACGATCCTGTCGGCCTCAGCCTCTGCTGCAGGTACCTGTTCGCTCTGATACTTCTTGGCATTGTTTACAGCTGTTTCTTTTCCCTGCTTGGCAGTTTCAACAGCCTTGAATGCCTGCTTGATCTCATCTGTCGGGGGCTCTGCATCCTGAACAGTAAGGTTAACTACTGAAAGACCAACATTCTCTGCCTGAAGAGCAGTTGTAAGTCTCTCCTTGGCCTCTGCCTGGATCTGTCCCTTAGCGGTTGTGATAACCTCGTCTACAGGGTAGTCGATAACTGTTGACCTGATGCTGGCAAGAGCAATGTTTCTCATGATGTATTCAGGATTATCTGTATTGTAGATGTATGCCACAGGATCACTTACCTTGTACTCCAGGTAGAAATCGATATCTACGAAATTAAAGTCTGAGGTGATCATGATGCCCTCATCATCCACTGTGATATTCTGGCCGTTTCCGTCGACCCTGTATCCGATCCCGACGCCATGGGTTGTCATATCAACCTTGTGTACTCTCTGAATAAATGGAACCTTGAAATAAAGTCCTGCAGAATTGGTTGCTACCACCTTGCCAAACTGTGTGACAACAGCCTGCTCCTGCTCGCTTACGTTGTAGAAGGAGCCGAATATCACTGTTGCAATGAACAGCGCCGCTATAACAAGCAGTGAGATCCTTCCGATTTTCTTTCCATCAAAATAACTTTTTTGTTTTTGATTCATAACACATCCTCCTATGTGTTTATGGTGGTGTTCCAAAAGTCTGTTTTAAAAGGAACATCCATAAAGCATAGAAAAAATATATCAAAAGAGCCATTGAGGGTCAAACCAATCTTTGGCAAAATAGGGACTTCTAATACCTACAAGGCGCAAAAAAGCCCATTACCGCTATAGGCAATGGGCTCTGAGGTTGAAAAATCACTCTACAATATGACCGCAGAATAATACTTCCCGGCTGTTATATCCGCCGCAGATAAAGAACTTAAAGGGCTCATCAGCTATGAATTCTTTAGGTTCCTCTTCATCCTGTGCTGCTGTAGCCTCCATCATAATGGCCGTTGCCGCAGCGGCTTCAAGTCCTTCCTCATCAATCTTGACATTGGTTTTCTGTATAATACCGGAGACCTGCCAAGAGGTATCGGGACACATTACAGAAAAATCGGCATCGTCATCAAAAGCAAGCTCTGCTCCTCTGGTCTTAAGGAATTCATCAAACTCTCCGTTGCTCATGTCTGTCTCCACATCAAATTTGGGGAGCTTAACATAAACTTCCTGATATTCAGCCTTGTCAAGTGCAGCATTGATATCGTCAATATCGCCAAGAACCGCAATGGCGTATAAACCTCCGCTTAAAGGGAGAACAACAAGCTTTCCCTTTTCATCCTCATAAAATTTAAAACGCTCCTGCTGCCCCATAAAGTCCTTGGTGACCTGCTCACCCTTGGAAGTAGTGAAAGTACCTTCTTTCGTGGCATATGCATTAAAGCTGTTGAGCCAAGCGCTCTTTAAATAAATGGTATTGACCAGAACGGAACTAGCTTTGGAAAGGTCGCTGGATACATAAGGAATAAGTCCCCTGGTACCATCATTTACATAGCTGTTGACCTTATCTGTTATATCCTTGGCCTTAACATCATGGGCCTCTGCACTGTAGTAGCTCTCAACATAATTGAGATAATCGCTGCTGAATTTCCCGTTTTTATCAGTGTTGTTCCAGATGGAATTTAAAATAACAAGGGCTCCGTCGGGCGCTACAGCATCATCGGAATAATACTCCCTATTTTTCTTAAAATTCTTCTTATCTTCTTTGATGATATCATCAAAGGATTCGGAAATATCCAGTACAGACCCATACCAGGCGTTGACCTCTTCCATACTCTCAAATCCCATTGCCCGGATAAGTTCCTCCTTGGTCTCGGTATCGGCACCTGCAATACACAGTGCCATGGCAGCTCTAAAGGATGTTGGTGACACCATGTAGTTCTCATCTTCATAACCCTGACTCTCAACAAAGTCCATCAGCGCCTTGTCAAATTCGCTTGTAGCCGTAAAATTGGTAAACTCTTCGTATTCAACCTCTATCGGCTCTCTTTCCTCTTTACCCAAAAAGCCATCTCCATCGGCTCCGCAGCCGACAAGCATAGATGCCGCCAGGACTGATGACACAACTGTCTTCTTGATTCTAATCTTTTTCATGTTTTCTCCCTCCGAGATACTACTAATAATTGCCTTTATCTTATATACAACCCGGGGTTCTTAAATGTTGCAAAAAAAATTCCGGAACCGAAGGTTTTTTCGGCCTTCGGTTCCGGACGTATTATTGATGCTATGAATCCCAAATACAGGGGCTATTATTCATTTCCAAACAGATCTCTTGTATAGACCTTATCTACTACATCTGAGAGCTCATCGGTAAGTCTGTTGGCAATGATGAAATCACACTCACTCTTGAATTTATCAAGATCTCTCTCAACTCTTGAGTTAAAGAAGTCATCATCCTTGAGAGTGGGCTCATAAACCACACACTCAATACCTCTTGACTTGATCCTCTTCATGATGCCCTGAATAGCAGACTGTCTGAAGTTATCAGATCCGGCCTTCATGGTCAGTCTGTAGACTCCAACCTTTCTGGGATGGAGAGCCCATATCCTGTCAGCGATGAAGTCCTTTCTGGTCCTGTTAGCATCTACGATTGCCGTAATGAGGTTGTTGGGAACATCCTCATAGTTGGCAAGAAGCTGCTTGGTATCCTTGGGAAGGCAGTAGCCTCCATATCCAAAGGAAGGATTGTTGTAGAAATTACCGACTCTTGGATCAAGGCACACACCTTCAATGATATTTTTGGTGTTGAGGCCCCTCACCTCGGCATAAGTATCAAGCTCGTTAAAGAAAGATACTCTGAGTGCCAGGTATGTATTGGCAAAGAGCTTAACAGACTCAGCCTCTGTGGAGTTCATAAAGAGAACGTCAACATTCTCCTTGAGCGCTCCCTGCTTGAGAAGGTCCGCAAAGACATGTGCCTTCTCTTCAGCTTCGCTGCTCTCTGTATCGTAGCCCACAATAATGCGGGAAGGATACAGATTATCATAAAGCGCATGTCCTTCTCTCAGAAACTCAGGAGAGAACATGATGTGATCTGTGTGATAGGTGGATCTGAGCTCCTCGGTATAGCCAACGGGAATAGTTGACTTGATAACGATAAACGCATCAGGATTCTCTTTTCTGACCTGATCCACTACGCTTATGACAGATGAGGTATCAAAATAGTTGAGCTTCTCATCATAGTTAGTAGGTGTTGAAACAATGACAAAATCCGCATCTTCATAGGCGTATGAAGCATCTACTGTGGCCTCAAGCCTAAGGTTGTCCTTTTTAAGATACTCCTGTATCTCCTTGTCAACTATGGGTGACTGTCTCCTGTTGATCATCTCTACCTTTTCAGGGATGACGTCAACCGCCTTGACATCGTTGTACTGGGACAAAAGTACTGAATTGGAAAGGCCTACGTAGCCTGTTCCTACTACTGCTATCTTCATTTAGTGATTTTCCTGCTCCTTTAATTGATCTTCCACGGTCTCATAGACCTGGATCCTCATCTTGTCTGAATCGGGCATGCCGATAAAAATACCGCCATAGTGGAATCCGTCGTCGATCTTGGCCGCTCTGACTATTTGAACAAAAACATGAAGGATTTCCTTGGTCCACAGTCTTAAATTGGCCTCGTAATTGTTGCCGATAGTAAGCTGGGCATCTGTAGAGAATCCAACTCCATCCCTTGAGCAATCCGTAATCTCGATCTGCGCTGTCTGATGCTCACCGCTGCCGCCAAGCTCCTTAAGAAGGATTTCTCCCGAAAGCTCAAGTCTTTTGTTCTTTCTCTTATCTTCCATAGTGCACCCCCATATGTAGATATTTTTATAGTTTCTATTCCACTGCTAGTATATCACAATTACATACATTAATGTTCTCTGTCATAGAAAAAGCATGCATCGCCAAAGGAAAAGAATCTGTATCTCTCCCTGATAGCCTCCTGATATGCATCAAGTACATGCTCTCTTCCCGCAAGGGCTGACACGAGCATTACCAGCGTCGATTCCGGCAGATGGAAATTGGTGATGAGGCAATCCGTCACCTTAAACTTATATCCGGGGTAAATAAAGATCGAGGTATCGTCGCTGCACTCCGAAAGCCTTCCTGTATCATCGGCAGCGCTCTCGATGGTCCTGCAGCTGGTGGTGCCGACACAGATAACTCTGTGACCTGTCTCTTTAGCCTTATTGATCTTGTCTGCTGCCTCCTGAGTCACCTGATACCACTCAGAGTGCATGATGTGCTCCTTGACATTGGTGACCTTAACAGGCCTGAAGGTGCCAAGTCCCACGTGAAGTGTAACATAGGCCAGATCAACGCCCTTATCCCTGATCTTGGATAACAGCTCCTGCGTAAAATGGAGTCCCGCGGTGGGTGCAGCTGCGGAGCCCTCATATTTGGCATAGACAGTCTGATACATGTTCCTGTCCTGAAGCTTGTGTGTGATGTAGGGAGGAAGCGGCATTTCGCCGAGCTTATCAAGAACCTCTTCCCATATCCCGGAGTAAAAGAACTGTACCAGGCGGTTTCCGTCGGCTACGATGTCCTTGATCTCCGCGGTTAATATACCGTCGCCAAAGCTGACTCTGGCACCGGGGCGAAGCTTCTTGCCGGGCTTAACAAGGCACTCCCAGACATCTGCCTCCCTGCGCTTTAGAAGAAGAATCTCAACTGCAGCGCCTGTGCCCTCTTTCTGGCCCAGGAGTCTTGCGGGAATAACCTTGGTATTATTTAGAACCAGGCAATCGCCCGGCTCTAAATAATCAATTATTTCACTGAAGATGTGGTGGCTTACGTCACCGGTTTTCTTGTCCACAACAAGGAGCCTGCACTCATCTCTCTTAGCCATGGGATCCTGAGCTATCAGTTCCTGTGGCAGATCAAAGTAGTAGTCCGCTGTGGAAAGACCTATTTCTCTATCGTCACTCATTGTAAATCTTTCTGTGTATTACTCGTTTCTGAAATCAATGTTCTTAAGGAAGGATACATATCCTCTGTATGCTTCGTAAAGGTCAGCCTTGCTGATGGCTTCCCAAGGAGCATGCATATTAAGAACCGCAACACCTGCATCGATAACGTTCATTCCGTAAAGAGCAAGGATGTATGCGATGGTTCCGCCGCCGCCAACATCAACCTTACCAAGCTCGGCTGTCTGATAGATGATACCATCCTTCTCATAAGCCTTTCTGATCTCGGCGATAAACTCTGCGTTGGCATCGTTGGAGCCTGACTTTCCTCTTGAACCTGTGAATTTGCTGAATACAAGTCCCTGTCCGAGGTATGATGCATTCTTTTTCTCAAAGCATGATGCATAGCTGGGATCAAAGCCCGCGTTAACATCAGATGAAAGCATGCAGGAGTTTGCAAGGCATCTTCTGAGGGCAAGGTCGTTGTAGCCCTCCTTGGTGAGATTCATAAGCTCTGCAACAGCGTTCTCAAAGAACTTGGATCTCATACCTGTAGCGCCTACGCTTCCGATCTCCTCTTTATCAACAAGGATGCAGCAAGCTGTTCTCTTAACGCTCTTAACATCCATGATAGCTTTCATTGAAGGATACGCGCATACTCTGTCATCGTGACCGTAGCCAAGGATCATTGATCTGTCAAAGCCTGCATCTCTAGCCTTGCCGGCAGGAACGATCTCAAGCTCTGCAGAAATAAAGTCCTCCTCCTCAAAGCCGTAGAGGTCATTGAGGATGGCAAGGATACCGCGCTTAACGGCGCCTGATAACTTGCCGCTCTCAGCCTTCTCTTCCTTCTCAGCCTTAACAGCGTACTGCTCGCCGGCTGATAACTTGGCATTGGACTTCTCTTCCTTTTCAGGCTTGCTGTCGATGATAAAAGGTCTGTTACCAACGATAAGATCAAGGGCCTCACCTGCAACTACCTCAGAAGCCTTCTTGCTCATCTGATCCTGTGCAAGGTGGATGAGAAGATCTGATACGAAGAATACAGGATCATCCTCGTCCTCACCTACATTAAGCTGAACGGTTGTGCCGTCCTTCTTAACAACAACGCCGTGGATAGCAAGGGGCATTGCAACATACTGATACTTCTTGATACCGCCGTAGTAGTGGGTATCAAGGTAAGCAAATCCACCGTCCTCATAGAGGGGATTCTGCTTGACGTCAAGTCTGGGTGAATCGATGTGTGCTCCAAGGATGTTCATACCTGCCTCAAGAGGATCTGAACCGATCTGGAACATGGCGATTGACTTGTTCATCCAAACAGAATAAACCTTGTCGCCCTTCTTGAGCTTGGTCTTGGAACCGATGAGAGTGTTGAGCTCTCTGTAGCCTGCTGCCTCGATCTCGTTTACGATGGTATCGATGGCTTCACGCTCGGTCTTGGAATTATCAAGAAACACCTTGTAATCATCTGCAAACTTCTCTGCAGCCTTAAGCTGTGTAGCAGAATAATTTGCCCATACATTTTTTCTGTTCATATATAAACTCCTTTCGAAAAAAATAGTCATTGCTCAAAGCAATGACTATTTTAACACCTGCCGCGGTTTCAATCAAATCATCTTATCAGCTGCGGATTTCTATTCCCATGGTGAATGAAAGCTTCCTGAGCATCTTATCAACATAGCCGTTAATAGCCTCATCTGTAAGCTCCTCATCCTTGGGAGTAAATGTGATTGTAAATGCCATGCTCTTCTTGGTAGGAGGAATAGGAAGTCCCTCGTATACGTCAAAGAGTTTAACATCTGTCACGTACTTGCAGGAGCCGTAGATCGCATCCTCGACCTCTCCGCAGGTAACTGTCTTATCCATGATAAGAGCAAGATCACGCTTAACGATTGCAAACTTTGAAAGTGGTGTGAAGCTTGGAGTCTTACCATAATACTTTTCAAGGAGTGAAAGGTCTATCTCGCAGATATATGCAGGAATCCTCATATCTGTCTCATCCTGGATCTCATATGTGATCTGTCCGAGGTAGCCAACCTCTTCGCCCTCGCACAGGATCCTGGCTGTTCTGTAGGGGTGAAGGAATGTCTTCTCTCCCTGCTCATACTTAAAGCTTATATGAAGTGCATCAGCCACATTCTCGGCAAGTCCCTTTAATGTGAAGATGTCCTCATTCTCACCGAAGATACCGATGCAAAGTGTAGCCTTCTCATCAGGATACTCTGTAAGAGGAAGTGACTTGGGAACAAACTTGTTACCAAGCTCAAAGAGTCTTCCCTCAAGGGTTCCCTTCTTCTGGTTTCTTGCAATTGCATGGATCATCTGTGCTGCAAGAGTTGTTCTCATAAGTGAGAGATCTTCGTTTATAGGATTAAGGATCCTTATTGCATTTCTCTCAGGAGCATCCTCTGCAAATCCCAAAAGATCAAGATCACTTGGTGAGAAGAATGAGTAGTGCATGCCCTCAAAGGCACCCTGAGCGCAAAGCGCACGCTTAATGCGAAGCTCGGTCTTCTGCTTAAGGTTCCTGCCTCCGACTGTAACGTTGCAGTCCTTGAGGAATGTAGATGTAACATGTTCATAGCCATACATACGGATAAGCTCTTCCGCAATATCAGGATAATCTTCCATATCCTCACGATATGCAGGAATCTTGATTGTGAGCTCATCGCCGTTGATCACAGGCTCAAAATTCAGGTTAGTGAGGATTCTCTTTATCTCATCTGTAGGAACTTCGATGCCGAGAACTCCGTTAACCTTAGCGATGGAAGCCTTCATCTCTTTCTTATCAAGGCTGTTGCCGGTATTGATATCAACATGAGTCTTGGATACCTTACCTGCACCCAGCTGCTCAATAAGGTGAAGTGCTCTCTTCATGGCGATAACTGTAGTATATTCGTAAACGCCCTTTGAAAAAGCAGCTGAAGAATCGGAAGACTGTCCCAGTGCTCTTGAGCTCTTACGGATGTTGTCACGCATGAACTTGGCAGCCTCAAAAGTAACTGTAGTTGTTGTATCACGGATCTCGGAATTGAGGCCTCCCATGATACCTGCAAGAGCTACAGGTTTCTCGCCGTCGCAGATAACAAGGTTATCTGTTGTAAGCTCAAACTCGTTCTCATCAAGAGTAACAATCTTCTCTCCCTGCTTGGCCCTTCTTACAACGATCTTATTTCCCTCAAGGAAGTTGCCGTCAAAAGCATGCATGGGCTGACCCAGTTCTCTCATAATATAGTTTGTGATATCAACGATGTTGTTGATAGCATTATTGCCAACCATGGCAAGTCTTCTCTTCATCCAGAGAGGGCTCTCGCCAAGCTTAACATCATATACGTAGTGTCCGATGTATCTGGGGCAGAGATCAGGATCCTCAACGGTAACGCTAAATCCCTCGTTTTCAACATCTGTCTCTGTGTAGGAGAGGTCAATCTCTTTTAAAGGCTTATCAAGTGCAGCCGCAACCTCTCTTGCAAGACCATAGATGCTCTGGCAGTCAGGTCTGTTAGCGGTGATTGAAACATCAAAGATCCAATCGTCAAGGCCCAGAAGAGGCTTAACATCGATACCAACTTCTGTATCCTCAGGAAAAACAAGAAGTCCGTTATAGCCGGCACCGGGATACATATCCTCGTTTACACCAAGCTCAACACCTGAGCAGAGCATACCCTCTGAATCGTAGCCGCGGAGCTTGCCCTTCTTGATGGTGGCAACGCCGATAACTGTTACGTGGTCTCTCTCTGTCTCGATAACAGTAGCGCCTACAAGAGCAAGGGGATACTTGCCACCTGCCTGAACGTTGTCCGCACCGCAGCATACCTGGAAAGTGCCGTGCTCACCGGCGTTTACAGTACAAACATGAAGATGTGTATCGGGAATAGGCTCGCAGGTCTCTACCTGACCAACTACAACCTTAGAAATGTCTTTGCCCACTTCCCAGCACTCTTCAACCTCAAAACCACAGTCGAAAAGCTTCTTCTCAAGCTCTTTGGGTTCAATATCTATATCAACAAAATCTTTAAGCCAACTTAAAGGTACTAACATTTTCGGTTTCCTCCTGAATTATTCGTAATGGTCGATCTGCTTAAGAACATCAAGGTCTGACTCATACAAAAGCTTGATGTTGTTGATTCCGTACTTGAGCATTGTTGCACGCTCAATACCGATACCAAACGCAAATCCGCTGTACTCTTCTGAATCAATACCGCAGTTCTCAAGAACCTTCTTGTTAACTACGCCGGCTCCGAGAACCTCGATCCAGCCTGTACCTTTACAGAGGTTACATCCCTTTCCGCCGCAGGCAAAGCAGCTGCAGTCAACCTCTACAGAAGGCTCTGTGAAAGGGAAGTATGAAGGACGAAGTCTAGTTGTTGTTCCTTCACCGAAGATCTTCTGAGCAAAGGTCTCCAGCGCACCCTTAAGGTCGCAGAGTGTAACCTTCTTGTCGACTACAAGACCTTCCATCTGTGAGAACATAGGTGAATGAGTGGCATCATCATCTGAACGGAAAACCTTACCGGGAGATAATATCTTGATCGGAGGCTTCTTGTTCTCCATTACATGGATCTGTCCTGATGAAGTCTGAGTTCTTAAGAGGAACTCAGGGCTCAGGTAAAAAGTATCCTGCATATCTCTTGCGGGGTGATCGGCAGGTGTATTAAGAGCTGTGAAATTGTAGTAGTCGTTCTCAATCTCAGTGCCCTCGTAAATTTCAAATCCCATTCCTGCAAAAATGTCGATAAGAGTCTCTCTCATCTGTGTTACAGGATGAAGGTTGCCCTGGTAACGCATCTTGGCGGGCATTGTAACGTCCTGCTTCTCTCTCTCGTATCTTGCTTTAAGCTCTTTTTCCTTCATCTTCTTGTCCAGTTGTTCAAACTGTTCAAGAGCCCAAGTCTTAAGTTCATTGACATTTTTACCGTATTCAGCACGATCCTCTGCGGCGATGTTCTTCATCTCCTTCATAAGTGCTGAAATCTTGCCGGTCTTGTTGTCCAAAAAGCTCTTTCTGAGCTCATATACAAGCTTAGAGCTGTCCAGCTTCTCAGAACTGGTCTTGATTTCTTCACGGATCGCTTCAATTTGCTGCTGTAATGCGCTGTTTTCCAAATTTCCTTCCTCCTGATTAAAAAATAAAAAAGCCCTTGTGCAATTCACACTGCACAAGGGACGAACTGGCCGCGGTACCACCCTAATTCCCGGTATCAAAACCGGACACTCATTTTAAAGGTATGCTCCGGTGCGAAATTTCCAATATATCCTGATCTTATGGAGCTTCCAGCCGATGACTCCAATTCTCTGTAAGAAGCATATATCTTCTCGGGCTGATGCCCACACCTTCATCGCATTTAATAAGAATATTAAGTTCAATACAATTTACTATTTTATTTGGCAAAAGAGATTTTGTCAATCTGCCGTTACAGGATTCCCTTAAGGAAAATCTCAATGCCGATTCCTATGAGGATAAGACCTCCCACAATCTTGGCATTACCTGCAAGTCTTGTTCCGAATTTAACTCCAAGCTTAAGTCCCACCAGACAGATTACGTAGGTAACTGCTCCGATTATAAGGCCGCTGGCCAGGGTCATAAGAGGTGTATATTCAGAAATCGTAAAGCCTACGGAAAGAGCATCTATGGAAGTTGCAACCCCCTGGATCATAAGCATCTTAAACGTGATCCTTCCGGGCTTCACATCCTCTTTTATCGTGCAATCCCTGTTGGGGCAATTGTCGCACTCGCCGTTGTTCTCACACTTCTTGGCCCTTACGCCCTCAAGAAGGAGCTTGCCTCCGATGTATGCAAGGAGTATCAGGGCAATCCAGGGAATATATTTCTGAAAGCCGTTAAAGAAAGCAACTGCCTCATGAACCAGAAACCATCCGATCACAGGCATAATAAACTGAAACAGCGCATAGACACCAGCTATCTTGAGCATCCTGCCCTTCTTCATGGTGGGCTCCGCAAAGCCGTTGGCAAGAGACACGGAAAAGGCATCCATTGCAAGACCAAGGCCCAGCATCACACTGTTAAATACAAGCCATACATATATATTCATTTGATAAATCTCCAAACCTAAACAAAATGTTTGTCAATCATAATATATTAAAAACGTATTTTAAGCAATTACCTGCTCATTTTATTTGCTATAATGTGCATTACAGTGTTATTATTGGAATGAAATTCTAAAAGAAGAGGTAAAAAGGACATGGCCAACTATGTAATAAGCTGCTGCTCAACAGCAGACCTTTCAGCAGAGCACTTTGCAGAGCGCGACATAAAATACATTTGTTTTCACTTCAATATTGACGGAGTAGATTACCCCGATGATCTGGGTGTCTCCTATCCTTTTAAGGATTTCTACAAAGCCATGGCAGACGGTGCCATGACCAAGACTTCACAGGTGAGCATAGGCGAGTACGTCACCTATTTTGAGAGCTTCTTAAAAGAGGGCAAGGACATCCTTCACCTCACTCTCAGCTCCGGTATCTCAGGCACATTGAACTCAGCTACCATTGCCAGAGACCAGCTTAAAGACCAGTATCCCGACAGAAAGATCTACGTTGTAGACTCCCTTGCAGCATCAGCAGGCTACGGACTTCTCATGAACAAGCTCGCAGACTTAAGAGATGACGGCTATACCATTGATCAGCTTTACGAATGGGTTATCGAGCACAGACTTGAGTGCCAGCACTGGTTCTTTGTATCTGATTTAACTTACCTCGTAAGAGGCGGCCGTGTTTCCAAGGCTGCAGGCATTATTGGCGGCGCCCTTAAGATCTGCCCTCTCATGAACGTAGATTATCAGGGCAAGCTTATCGTCCGCTCCAAACTTAGAGGTATCAACGCAGCCATAAAGGCTCAGGTCGGCAAGATGGAAGAGCTTGCAGAAAACGGTCTTGAATACGCGCAGGAGTGCTTCATTTCAAACTCCGACTGCTATGACGAGGCAAGAGCCGTTGCAGATCTCATTGAATCCAAGTTCCCTCACCTTAAGGGTAAGGTCAAGATCTTCAGCATCGGAACCACCATCGGAAGCCACACAGGCCCCGGCACAGTTGCACTCTTCTTCTTTGGAAACAAGAGAGTCGACTGATAAAAGATACATAAATAAAGCTGCTATCCTAAGATAGCAGCTTATTTTTATGCTTTATTCGTCATATACGCCCTTTAGGAGCCTCTTTTCGAAGTCCTTCTTGGGCATGGGATTGTCATACAAAAAGCCCTGAACCACGTGACAGCCTACATTCTTAAGAAGTTCAGTCTGATCCGGCCTCTCAACTCCCTCTGCGATAACGTCAATTCCAAGCTCATTGGCCATGGTGACGATGTTCTTAAGAACTATCTCATCATTGGTGTTAAGCTCGTCATTATTGATAAAGGATCTGTCAATCTTAATGACGGATACCGGGAAATCCCTGAGGGTGGAAAGTGAGGAGTAGCCTGTTCCAAAGTCATCGATGGCTGTGGCTATGTTCATATCCTTGAGCTTGCCAAGGAAATTGGTCATAAGCACTCTCTCATCTTCACTGGCTGTCTCTGTTACCTCGATCTCAATAAACTTGGGATCTATATCATAGCTGTTTATTATCTCATTAATCTCTTTTGCCAGGTCCTTGTAACCCAGGTCACGCCTTGAGAAGTTAACGGATACCTGAACAGGCTCGATGCCGTTGTCAAGCCACTCTCTGATGTACTGGCAGGTCTTCTTGAGAACATAGAGGTCAAGGGATGCAACCATGCCCTCCTGCTCCAGAATGGGCACAAACTCTGTAGGATAAAGAACTATGCCGTTGCAGAACCATCTGGCAAGAGCCTCAGCGCCCACTATCTTCTGGGTGACGGTATCAACCTTGGGTTGGAAATAGATCCTGAACTCGTCTCCCGCAAGAGCCTCCTCATATCGATCCTCGATCTGCTTCTGTCTGTAGATCCTGGTGCTCATGGCCTTGTTGACAAAGACATAAGGCTTATTGGCTGTATTCTTGGCATAATTGCAGGCCATAACAGCCCTTGAAATAACCTGTCCCGGATTGACCAAAGATTCATCTATGGCGTAAATACCGGAAACAGCGGCTATAGTGAAATCATCTCTCTTGTCATTCTTGACTCCGTAAACGGGAATGGCTGAGATGTACTTGATAAACTGTTTGGTCCTCTCTTTTCTGATGAGAGCTGCGTAGTTGTCACCACCAAAGTGAGCTACGATCTCTTCTTCCTGACAGAACTCGTTGAGCTTTTTGGCATAGCGCTTCATGATCTCATCGCCCTCTGCTATGCCGTATCTGCGGCTGATAAGGCCAAAGCTCTTAAGATTGATGTAGAAGGCATCAAACTTCATGAGCTCTCCGCTCTCAAACTTCTTGCCTACGTAAGAAAGGAAGCCGCCGGAGTTGGGAAGTCCCGTCAGATACTGGGTCATGGCACTGTTCTTGACAACACTGATCATGAGGAATCGCTCCATGTGGAAGGAAAGCACATCCATGATCAGAGAAAAGCTCTTATATTCCTCGTCGGTCCATCTCTTGTCTCCTGCCACGAAGACGTTGTAACGGATGGTCCTCTCACCGGACATATTACTCTTAAAATAATAGGTTGGGGTTTCCTTGACCGGAACCGGTCCGAACAAAGGAATTATAGTGTCAGGCTCGCCCACTTTATCAGAAGACTGGTTAAAAGAAACAACTGCTACAATTGAACGTAAAGAAAACTCCTTGGAAATATCCGCCAAAGCGCTTGGGGAAATCTCAGGAGTCACTTCCTCTTCAGACAGGATCTGAACAAAGTTTTCGAAGCTCTTTTCAAAAGTCATGCACTTCACCTTTCAACAGTGTCTCTGTCTACTATTCTAAATAAAAACCATCTTTATTTCAACCAAAAAGATGAACATAAAAAAAGCTGTACCCATGGGGTACAGCCTTTTTTATCAGTAAAATTATTTCTTGTTAACAAGGTCCTTAAGAGCCTTACCAGCCTTGAACTTAGGAGCTACAGATGCGGGAATCTTGATAGCTGCGCCAGTCTGAGGGTTCTTACCTGTTCTAGCTGCTCTCTTAGTTGTCTCGAATGTACCGAAACCTACGAGCTGAACTTTGCCCTTCTTCTTAAGCTCTTTAGAAACAGTGTCTGTGAAAGCGTTAAGAGCTGCTGCTGCGTCCTTCTTTGAAAGTCCGGCTTCCTTTGCGATTGCATCGATAAGTTCTGTCTTGTTCATTTGGTTTTCCCTCCAAAAAGAAATTATTTACTACATTGCCTATTTTACTACTATTTTTTGCACATAACAACTAAAAAAAGCCGAAAAAAGGGGATTTTTTCAAAATAAACCCGATTTTTGTTCGCAATTATCTAGTTTTTAAGGCAATTTCCAACATTTTACTCAAATATGTAAGGTCTGTAATGTCGGGTTGGGGCAGCTTTCTGGACAGATTGCGGGTATTATAGAAGGCCAGATACCCTTCTCCCGTCATACTCTCCATCTTGTAAATGAAGGCATGCTTGATCTCGCGGGCCTTAAAGAACTCCAGCGCCCCAGTGGTGTGCTTAAGCTGAGTTATCGGTGTATCGAGAACCAGCACGCCATTGGAGTTAAACATGGTGTCAAAGGCAGTCTCTTTGGCATAACTGATATCAGATTCCGAATCAACGATCTGATAAACCTTTTTGTCGGTGTTGTTGCCGGAGTCGGACACACGCTTAAAGCCGTTGTAGCACTTTGAAAGGTCCTTATAAAAGACGTAAACCTCGTCAAGCTCATAGGTGGCTGCTATCTTCATGAGGAGCGACGGTATAGCCTCATTCATGCTGCCAAAGAGGCCCTCAAGGCTCTCAAGGACCAGCTTGGTCTTGTCTACTGCCGTAGCCCTGTTGACCACAATGGAGGAATCGTCAAGCTCCCCGTCTTTGAGCGAACCGTGGATATCGGGATTATAGATAACGTAACGGTTCTTGCCTCTGCTCTTGGCCCTTCTGAGCATCCTGTCTGCCAGGTTAAAAAGCTCATCATAGCTCTTTACATAAAGAGGGAAGGTTGCTATTCCCATGGATACGGTAACCTGTGGAAAGCCGTTCTCATCCATGTGAGATGCCTCAACTCTCTCCCTGATGGCCTTCAGATAAACCCTGAGATCTGTTCTCTCTTCCACATTCTCAATGATCATCAAAAGCTCATCGCCGCCTATCCTGCCTGCCACTCCGTCTTTTCCCAGGACCTTGAGAATAATGTCAGCCACTTCCTTAAGGATCTTATCTCCGTAGGCGTGTCCTAAAATGTCATTGATCTGCTTAAAGTTATCGATGTCTACGATGCAGAGATTAAGCACCTTACCGGGGTTATTGTCGATCTCTTTTTTCACATACTCGGTGATGGCCTTCTTGTTGTAGAGTCCAGTAAGATAATCTATCTCAATAGCCCTGACGCCGTCCTCCAGTTCATTTATATCCCTGAAGTCGATGGTAATGGTATCATTCCTGCCGTTACTGCAGCTTGCATTGACCCAGCGGTAATCGCCGGATTTACTGCATAAACGAAAACATAGAGACACCTTGTCCTGCAACGAAAGTGTCTCTACCATTTCATATAGCAAATGCTGATCGTCGGGATGAACATTTGCAAAGATGGTCTCAGCGCCATCTTCGCAAACGTATCCCTGATATCCGGCATCTGCCGAAAGAATATCAAGTTCTCTGTTAGCTATTACTTCACCATTTAGTAATGTAGTCATACTCGCCCTACCGCTATGAAGCAATCTCACTACCCTCAGGTCTTATTATAAGATATCCTGGAAGCCCGGTCTGTAAAGGTGTCTCGGAATACCGTCAACCATGATAGGTCCTACATCGCCCTGAATAAGAGGTCTTACATAGGTAATGAACTCATTGGTAACATATGTGCCATCCTTGTTGATCCACTCTCTCGGAACGGTACGCTCATCGTTAGCAATCTTGTGAACATCCTTAACCTCTGTTCCTGCCTGATAAGGATCATCGGAAAGTCTCTCAATAACAACCATCTTGCCGCTGTCGCCCTCGTCTGCAGCCTTCATGGCAGCACCGCCGACCTCATAGGCCTCAAGGATGTCTACACGGGAAGCACAGTGGCTTGCAGCTCTCTGAAGAGTTGAAAGCTCGATGGGACGTGTCTTGCAGCCGCACTCCTTTGAAACCACTTCACAGAGATATCTGGCTGTACCTGTAAGCTGCTTGTGTCCGAAAGCATCTACATAATCAATGCTGTTTCCAAGCTCGCTGACATACTTGCCGTCCTTGGTTCTGATACCTTCTGAAACTGCCACAACGATAGAAGCCTTGTTCTTAAGGAGACCTTTGATCTTCTTGAGGAAAGCGTCCATGTCGAAAGGAAGCTCGGGAAGGTAGATAGCATCAGGTCCGTCACAATCCTCGCCCTTGGCAAGAGCTGTAGCACCTGTAAGCCATCCGGCATTTCTGCCCATAACCTCAACGATGATAACCTGTCCGCTGGTGGTTTCAAGAGACCAGCTGTCTCTGATAATCTCTTTTACGGAAGTTCCGATATACTTGGCTGCTGATCCGTAACCCGGTGTGTGATCAGTAAGAGCCAGATCGTTATCAATAGTCTTGGGACAGCCTACGAATCTGATCCTGGAGCCTGAGATAATGGCATAATCGGAAAGCTTCTTGATAGTATCCATGGAGTCGTTGCCTCCGATATAAATGAAGCAGTCGATCTCAAGTTTATCAAGGATCTCGAAAATCTTCTCGTAAACCTCTTTGTTCTCAAATATCTCAGGAAGCTTAAATCTGCAGGATCCCAGATAAGCTGAAGGTGTTCTCTTAAGAAGCTCGATATCAAGGCCAGACTGAATGTGATCTGAAAGATCTACATATCTCCCCTCCATGAGACCCTGAACACCGTGGATCATACCGTATACCTTGCGGTATCCACGATCGATAGCAGTCCTGTAAACACCTGCCAGTGATGAGTTGATGGCCGCTGTGGGGCCACCAGACTGTCCAACGATTACATTTCTTTTTGTTTTGTGTTGCATTGTAACTATCCCCTTTCAAAATTTATACCTTACAACATTATATGTGATAAAGCGTCAACTGTCACCAAAATCATTTGAGCCTGAAGTCCAGGATCACAGGGTTGTGATCGCTGGCAACAAAGCCAAGATCATCGGTTCTGACGCTCTCCACATCTATGTTCGAAGAAACGATAAAGCCGTCCAGCATATAATACTGGAATTTTGAGGGCGACCTGTCGGGGGCAGTGGTCAAAACACTGTCCAAAGACCTGCAGGTAGGCACGGAGCTGTCTGTATAAAACGTCAGCTGATCCCCAAACTCAGTGACGTCTATGATCGGCGAAACCCACAGGCCCTCCAGCTGCGGATATGCACTCGCATCGACATCCGAAAAGGTCTGATTAAAGTCTCCTCCCGCTATGACATAATTTCCTTTATCCACCTCGGATAAAAGAAGCTCCTTAAGCACCCCGGTCTGTTCTATCTTGCCCTCGCCGCTGTCATAGGCTTCAAGATGAAGGTTCACAAGTACCAGTTCCTTGTCTGATCCCTCCACAGGAAATCTCATGACCTGAAGACCTCTCTTTAAATTGATCGTACTAAGAGGCCACTTAAAGGGGCACGGAAGCTTAACTCGCCTTGCGGAATTGCACTTATAGTCGGTGAAAGTCTCAATGCCGGATTCCATCCTTCCAAGAGGCGGAACGGGAATGGGAATAAAGCTCACCCTCAGATTGGTGGCATAAGCATATTGCCCATCAAAGACATGTGCCGAAGAATTATTCATAAAATAGGCAGACTCGTCTATAAAAAAAGACCTGGTGCTGTCTATATCAATCTCCTGAGTAAATAAAATATCCGGAGAAACATTCTCTATCTCCGTCCTGATATCATCCAGATTGCTGTAAACCCTTGCCTTGTCAGCGGTTTTAACCATCTTGCCGCCATCCATAAAAAAGTCGGCATTGTCGCCAAGAGCTCCATAACCCAGATTCCATGTCATCACCCTCATTGGAGTCCCCACGGTGACCACATTATCCGATGAACCTGCGATAATGATGTCCTCCACATCCGCAGGTTTGTATTCGTCTACGGTAAGATAGCCCAACACCGTGCCCACAATCAGCAGGAGCACAAAAACGGCACTTATCAATCCCCTAACATACTTCTTCATCTTGTCTCCAAACACATAAAGGGAGCTCCAATCAAGGAACTCCCTTCAATTCGCAGAATAATATTAAAAATCTTCTTCCTCAACAAGCTGGCGTCTGCCCTTGGCCTTGCCGAGGCTATAGGCAATCGAAGCCACGGCAATAACAGCCACAGTTACGCATACGCAACCGATAAGGAGTTTCTTTCTATCCTCCTCAAGGCCATCCCAGAACTTCATCACCTTGTCGATACCATCCTTGGTAAAGCTGATTGCTCCATCAACAATGTTCATAACATCCATAATATTTCCACCCTCCAATTCTCAATATGTTGTATTAAAAGGCTTCCCCCATACTATTGATTGTACAGCTTGTCATGTCTTTCCTCAAGCCTTTTTAACAGAAAATCTTTCCAGGTGAAGTCTATGATGGCTGCCACAGGGATTGCGAATAAAATGCCCAGAACGCCAAAGAGTCTTCCGCCCAGAATGATGGCGATGAGTATCATAAGTGCCGATACGCCCAGGCTGTCGCCAAAGAGCTTGGGCTTAAGGATATATCCGTCAACGGTCTGAAGGATCACCGTAAAGATCAGGAACCAAAGTGCATGCCAGGGATTGACCAGAACCAGGATAAATCCGCCGATGGCAGCTCCCACGATGGGACCGAATGTCGGTGCCAGATTGGTGACCGCAACGATAACGGAGATCAGTACAGAATACTGCATGCCCATAATAGCCATGAAAATGAAGTTGCAGATTCCTACGATAACACCGTCAATGATGTCCACGCTGATGTAGCTGATGGTAATGGTGTTGCATCTGTCAAGGAATGTGCAGGACTTATCATAGGTCTCCTTCTTCATCAAAAGAGAAAGCAGCCTGGAGCATCTTCCGATGATACCCCTCTTATCAAGAAGGAAATAAACTGCAAGGATAAGTGCCAGAACACCGTCAAACAATCCTCTTCCCACATTGGAGGAAGTATTTATGAGAGTCTCACTGTTATTCTTGAAATACTCTACTATCTCGTCCAATGTATCATCACTGAAGGACAGGAACTTTTCATACTCTGCGCCAAAGAGCTGTCCGATACGGGTATGCTCAAAGTCCTTTAAGAGTCCCTGGAATGTAGCAACATATCCGTCCATATTCTCCGCAAGGGTTCCCACGCTGTCAGCCAGCTGAGGGATAAGTGCCATTCCGAGAAGTGCCAGAGCAAGCAGCAGAGCCACTAAAGAGCACACCACGGAAAGTCTCCACCTGGTCACCTCCGACTTAACCTTCTTGAATATGTTTCTATCAAATAAATTGGCAAAGGGATTAAACACATAAGCGATGACGATACCGCTGATAACCGGTCTTATGAAGGCAAAAAAGCTCCCGATTGCCTTAAAGATATCCCCCAAATGATAGAGTACCGTGAACAGTATCACCGCAGAACAAGTAGCCACGGTGTACGAGAACCACTTCTTTTTAACTATCTTGCTACTAATCTTCATCTAACGTCCGTCTCCTCCAATTGGAAAAAGCAGCCACCATAGATGACTGCTTTTATTTCCTGAAAAACTCCCAAAATGCCGTTTCCTGTTATTTGACTCCTAGCTAACGCCAGGTGGGTTACCGCAACCTAAATTCCTGTCTTCCTCTCCCGTAGCTGGTCTGCGTATACGCAGGGCCGAAGGCGTGACATTTAAGTAGGCGATGTAGGTGTCCCGTTTAAAGTAATGTAGGTTCAAATTACACAGGAGGTGTCGGACATCCCAGGAAAACTACCATGTAGTTCTACTATTATTATAGCCAAGACACATGATTTTTCAAGCATCTAAGGGTAATTTAAGACATATTTTACAAATCTTCAAGAGGCCTTGTAGCCTGCTCCAGCCATGCTTTTACAGCCTCATCCTCAATGAGGGGAGAAACCTTTTCAAAGACTGCCGCATGGTACTCATTAAGAGCCCTGACATCGCTCCTGTCCATGTATTTCACATCGATAGCTTCAAGGTCGATGGGCGCATAGGTAAGATGTCTGAACTTAAGGAACTGTCCGTACTCACCGCTCTCATCCTCAACAACCTCAAGGATGTTCTCAATCCTGATTCCGTGGCTGTCCTGAATGTATACGCCGGGCTCATCGGATACGATCATTCCGGGCAAAAGAGCTGCCTCGTCCTGTCCTGCTCCGAATCTCCATCTGATGTTCTGAGGGCCCTCATGTACATTAAGAATATATCCGATGCCATGGCCTGTGCCATGCTTGTAATCGATACCGTTCTCCCAGAGTGGACCTCTTGCAAGGATATCAACGTTCTTGCCGCTGCAGCCCTCAAGGAATTTGGCCTTGGCGAGCCTGAGCATTCCCATTACGGTCAGTGTGTAATGACGCTTGATCTCATCTGAGATGGGTCCCACAACCATAGTTCTTGTAACGTCTGTGGTGCCTCCCATGTAGGTTCCGCCTGAATCCACCAGAAGAAGTCCCTCAGGCTTAACCTCTGCGCAGTTATCCTCTGTAGCCTCGTAGTGAGCCATGGCTGCATTGGCATTGTATGCGCTGATAGTGGGAAAAGAAAGCTCGATAAAGCCCGGGAGCTCGGCCCTCATGGAGTCAAGCTTCATGGCAGCTGAGTACTCTGTCATGGGTATCTTGCCCACATTGGTCTTAACCCAGTAAATAAATTCGGTAAGCTTGGCGCTGTCTCTTAAGTAAACCTCTCTGATATTCTTTATCTCAGTCTCATTCTTGCAGGCCTTTAAGATCTCGGTGGGATCCTTTTGATTGACCATGGATACGCCGGTATCATGAGCCTTCTGATTAAGAGCACGGAATGTCAGATAGTTGGTGTTTCTCCTGTCATAGAGAATATTTCCTGAAGGAGTGCTCTCGTTAATGTAGTCCACAAGCTCGTGGTAATCCTTTAATACGATGCCCTCCCTGTCACAGTATTCCCTTACCTGAGCCGTGATCTCTTTGGCCTGGGCAAATAAGATAAAGCTGTCCGGAGTGATAAGCGCATAGGATAATGCCACCGGATTGCACTCCACATCATTTCCTCTTAAATTAGTAAGCCACATGATGTCATCAAGCTTGCTAAGAAGGTAGTAAGAGGTGTTGTACTCTGCCATCTTGTCTCTTACAAGACCGAGCTTGTCCTTGAAACTCCTGCCGCAGAGCTCATCAGAGAGCACGTACATATCGTGGCAGGGAAGTGCAGGTCTGTCAGTCCACACGTCAGCTGCAAGGTCCTTGTCTATTGAGAGAGTCACCTTGTGGGCCTTAAGCTTGCCGGCAAGATTCTCGCCGATGCTGGTTGAGATAACTCTTCCGTCAAAGCCAAGAACCTGGCCTTCCTTCATGTTGGCCTCAAGGTACTCGGCAATGGTGGGAACTCCCTCCTCCATCATCCTAAAGAGCTTTACTCCTGTGCCCTTCATCTGATTCTCGGCCTGAATGAAATATCTTCCGTCGGTCCACATTCCGGCCTCATCCTTGCTCACAACCAGAGTTCCGTTGGATCCGTCAAATCCGCAGAAGTACTCTCTTACCTTGAAGAAATCAGCGGAATACTCGGAATTATGGAAATCCGATGTGGGCATCATGTAGTAGTCAATTCCTTCCTCAGCCATCTTGCTCCTGAGGCGGGACAATCTGTCCCTGATAACTGTATTTTCCTGTTCCATATATATCTCCTAAATGATTAAATAATAGTCGCCCACAAATTTTACCACATCTTAGGGCGACGTGCACTTTTCATATTGTAATGTTATAATGGACTAGCATTATAATCCAGGTAGCAATTATGAAAAAGGAGACAACAATTATGGATGAAAGAGAAATATTAAAACTCATCGACCACACACTGCTTCAGGCTGATGCCACATGGGAGCAGATCGTAGCACTTTGCGATGAGGCTGTTAAATATGGCACAGCAACTGTCTGCATTCCGCAGACATATCTTAAGAGAGTACACGATAAGTACGGCGACAGCTTAAAGCTCTGCACTGTTATCGGATTCCCTCTTGGTTACAACAGTGCCAATTCCAAGGTTGTAGAGGCCAAGGATTCAATCGCTGACGGCGCCGAAGAGATCGATACAGTAGTTAACATCAGCGATGTTAAGAACGGCAGATATGACGAGGTTAAAAAGGAACTTGAGATGATCCGTCAGGCTTGTGGCGACAAGCTTCTTAAGGTTATCATCGAGACCTGCTACCTCACAGAAGAAGAAAAGATCAAGCTCTGTGAGATCGTTACAGAGGTTAAGGCTGATTACATCAAGACTTCCACAGGTTTCGGAACTGCAGGCGCAACTCTTGAGGACATCAAGCTCTTCAAGAAGCACATCGGCCCCGACGTTAAGATCAAGGCCGCAGGCGGAATCCGCACCATCGAGGATGCACTTGCTTACGCTGAGGAAGGCTGCAGCAGAATCGGTTCTTCCAAGGTTGCTCCTCTCATTGCAGCCAAGTACAATCTTTAATATTTTAAACAAGTAAAAAATAAAGTGGACATGCCTTTGGCTCTCGCCGGGGTATGTCCACTTTTTTATATTTCTTTCGCCTTGAAAACTGATTACAGATCAGTCCCTGTCGTCCATCTTCACATATTCCTTGCGGGGCTCGATGGCCATATATGCGGGACGGATGATCTTGCCGTTATTGGCCAACTCTTCCATTCTGTGGGCCGACCAGCCTACGATCCTTGCAATGGCAAAGATTGTGGGATACAGCTCCTCGGGAAGTCCCAGCATCCTGTAAACAAAGCCTGAGTAGAAGTCAACGTTGGCGCTGACGCCCTTGTACATGGTCCTCTCTCCGCTGATGATCTTGGGCGCAAGACGCTCAACCATCTCATAAAGAGCCAGTTCATCCTCCATGCCCTTCTCTGCTGCCAGATTCTGGACATAGCTCTTGAGGATCACCGCCCTCGGGTCTGACTTGGAGTAGATGGCATGTCCAATACCATAGATAAGACCTGTCTTGTCAAAGGCCTCCTTGTTGAGGATCTTATCAAGGTAAGCTGCAACCTCATCCTCATCCTTCCAATCCTTGACGTTCATCTCGATGTCGTCAAACATGTGAACCACCTTGATATTGGCACCGCCGTGACGGGGGCCCTTAAGGGATCCGATGGCAGCCGCAATAACAGAATAGGTATCTGTCAGGGATGAGCTCACAACGTGTGTTGTAAAGGATGAATTGTTACCGCCGCCGTGCTCCATATGAAGCACAAGACAGATGTCCAGAAGCTTGGCCTCAAGCTCTGTGTACTTGCAATCGGGACGCAGCAGATACAGTATGGTCTCTGCTGTTGAGAGTTCCTCAAGGGGCGGATGTATAAAGAGGCTGTTGCCCTCGTGGTAATGGTTGTAAGCATGGTAGCCGTAAATTGAAAGCAGCGGGAACATGCTGATAAGCTGAAGTGACTGTCTCAAAACGTTTGGAAGAGACACATCATCAGCCAGATCATCGTAGGAATACAGGGTGAGTACGCTTCGAGCAAGGGTGTTCATCATGTCACGGCTGGGAGCCTTCATGATAACATCCCTTACAAAGCTGGGCGGAAGGGTCTTGTAGAATCCCAGAAGATTCTCAAACTCAAAGAGCTCCTTGCCTGTGGGGAGCTTGTCAAACAGGAGCAGATATGCGCACTCCTCGAAGGCAAATCTGTTCTCGTCCTCCGCAGCACGGATGAGTTCCTTGACATCGTAGCCTCTGAAATAAATCTCTCCGTCTGCAGGCACTTCCTTGCCGTCCACCACCTTCTTGGCGATGATCTCGGATATCCTGGTAAGGCCCGTAAGGACGCCCTTACCGTTGAGGTCACGAAGACCTCTTTTTACGTCGTATTTAAGAAAAAGATCGTTTTCTATAAGATCAGCTTTGCGAGAAAGCTCTGAAAGGTCAAAAATCTCCGGTGTGTTTTCTGAGTAATAGTTTCTGCCAATATCCATACGCACCTCCTAATTTTTATCAGATTCCCAAAAACTCTTTTACCGCGTTCTCCATCTGAGTCTTGTCAACAACCTTATCGTGAAGGATCTTTGCATCTCTGATGGATGTCACTGCCTCAGGGATCGGTACCTGTGACAATTTGGAAAGTTCGTCTGCCAGCTCGAAATCATTCTTGGAGTCATCTCCGTGACCCAAGGCGTTCATAACGCTTCTGGTGAACTTGTAAGGGCTGGCTGTGGAAGCGATAACAGTGACGGTATCATCTCCCGTAGCCTTGCGATACTGCTCGTAAACAGAGGCAGCAACCGCTGTATGTGTGTCAATGAGATATCCTGTTTCCTTAAAGAGTCTGCCGATTGTCTCCGCAGTCTCCTCCTCGGTAGCAAAGCCTCCGAAGAAGTCCTTAAGTCTTGCGCGCATCTCGTCTGTGATCTCGTATTTTCCGTCCTGAGTCAGCTTCTTCATGTAGGCTGCATCAGCCTCTGCGCTGTCTCCTGAGATATGATAGATCAGTCTCTCAAGGTTGGAGGAAATAAGAATGTCCATTGAAGGTGAGCTTGTAAGCACAAACTCGCGGTTTCTGTCGTACTCTCCTGTCTGGAAGAAGTCGAAGAGAACCTTGTTAGAGTTGGATGCACAGATAAGCTTACCGATGGGCACTCCCATGTTCTTGGCATAATATGCCGCAAGAATGTTGCCGAAGTTACCTGTGGGTACAACTACATTTATGGGATCGTTGTCCGCAATTCTGCCCTCCTTAAGGAGTTTGGCATAAGAATAAACATAATAAACAATCTGAGGAACCAGTCTTCCGATGTTGATGGAGTTGGCTGATGAGAACTGGAAGCCCTTGGAATCCATGTACTGTGCAAGCTCCGGATCTGTGAAGATCTTCTTGACACCGGTCTGTGCATCGTCGAAGTTGCCCTCGATACCTATAACGCAGGTGTTGGCACCCTTTTGTGTGACCATCTGCTGTTCCTGGATGGGGCTTACTCCGTGCTTGGGGTAAAAGACAATGATCCTGGTGCCGGGTACATCGGCAAAGCCTGCAAGTGCTGCCTTACCTGTATCTCCGCTGGTGGCTGTAAGTATCACTATCTCATTTTTGACATCGTTCTTCCTGGCTGCTGTAGTCATAAGATAAGGCAGAATTGAAAGGGCCATGTCCTTGAAAGCAATGGTTGCTCCGTGGTAAAGCTCAAGAAAATATGCGCCGCCTGCCTCTGACAAAGGAGCTATCTCCTCGGTATCAAACTTGGAATCATAGGCGTGTGAAATGCAATATTTAAGCTCTTCCTCAGTGAAGTCGGTCAGGAGAAGCTTCATTACTTCATAAGCTGTTTCCTGATAAGAAAGGGATGATATCTCCCTTAAGGTCTTTTCCAGATGTGGAATGGCGTCCGGCACATACAATCCGCCGTCGGGAGCCAGTCCCCTTAAGATGGCTGTAGAAGCCTTGATCTGTTCCTTGTGTCCCCTGGTGCTTGAATATAAAACCTGATTTGACATTTACTCTCCTCCGTTTTGACACGCAGCCGCCACCTCATATAGAATAAAAATATATAGGCACTGCAATTCAGTAAAGTATATCATATATGCGCCACTTTTGGGGGAAAAATGAGCAAAAAAAAATACACCGGTGTATATTCAACAACTCTTAAGGACGGTACGCCCTCCTACAGAGCATCCATAACCTACGGCGGCAAGCATATTTCGCTCGGAAGCTACAATGATATCAAAAAGGCTGCCACTGCCTATCGGGAGGCCGAGGGAATACTGATGCACCCTGAGTACGTGATTTCCTCTTACAAGAAATCCATGGCTCTTCCCTTTGAAAAGTGCGTTGTACTCATCAATTTCAGAGACAAGGGCATGTACATCCCGACTCCCATTTATCTGGAAAAGAGATACTTCCTTTATTATCTCTCCCAGAAGAAGGTCCTGAAATTTGATATTGATGACCTATTCTATTACTCCTCCCACAAGATAATGCAGAGGGGCAAGCATCTGTTTGTTGCGGATTACGGAAGCCAGGTCTCGGTCCTCTCCCGCTACGGAATAAACAGCTATTCCGTGGAGGGCCGCGATTACAGATTTGCCAATGATGATCCCACAGACCTCAGATATGAAAATATTATCATCCTGAACAGATACCACGGCGTCAGACAGTTTGCCGAGAAGGGCTTTATCAAATATAAGGCCGTCATAAATGTCAGAAGTAATTATATCGTCGGCAAGTACAACACCGAGGCCGAGGCCGCTATTGCCTACAACAAGGCCGCCGATGTACTGGCCAGAAACGGCATCAATAAGAACTTTAAGTTGAACTACGTGGAGGAGTTGACCGCTTCTCAATATGCTGATGTATATTTAAAGGTCCGCATATCACCAAAACTATACGCTTTAAAGCCCTGATGATGTATACTTATGTAAGAATTATTATCAGGTAAGAGGAAGCAATGGATTCACTATCAAGAACTAAAGACGATACCTTAAAAACTATACTTGGAAAAGACATGATCAGGCTGACAGTTGTTCTTCTGGCAGCCTTCCTTATGTCTGTTAATATCAATACCTTCGTCAATGCGGGAGGCCTGTACCCCGGCGGTGCCACAGGTCTTTCCATCATCATTCAGAGAGTTGCACTTAAATATCTCAATTTAAAGCTCCCATACACTCCCATCACAGTGATCCTCAACGCGATCCCTGTATATATTGGCTTTAGATTCATCGGCAAAAAGTTTACCATTTTCTCAATGATCATGGTTCTTGCCAATGGATTTTTTGTCGACCTTCTCCCCAGCTACACCCTCACCCACGACCCGCTTTTAGTGGCCGTTTTCGGAGGTGTGTTAAATGCAGTTGCCATCACCATGTGTCTTAAGGTGGATGCCACCAGTGGAGGAACCGACTTTATCTCAATTTATCTCTCACAGAAAAAGGGCATAGATGCCTTTCCCATAATCCTGTGCGGCAACATCGTTATACTGGCAATCGCAGGCTTTATCTTTGGTTGGGACAAGGCTCTTTATTCCATGATATTCCAGTACGTATCAACTCAGACTCTTCACGTTCTCTACAGGACCTACCAGCAGAGAACTCTGTTCATAATCACCGATATGCCCGACAGGGTCTGCTCAATGATCTATGCAACCTGCGGCCACGGCGCAACCCTGATTGACGGTGAAGGCTCTTTTGCCCACAAGAACAAGAAGATCGTCTACTCCATCGTAAGCGCCTCCGATACAAGAAAAATAATCCCCAAGATCAGAGAAATTGACAAGAATGCCTTCATCAATTCTGTAAGAACTGAGGAGATCATGGGCAATTTCTACATGCGTCCCAGGGATTGATATTTCTGTTTGGTATTTAATTGTACTGATGCATTTATCAGTTATCTGTTATCTGACTGACTCTGTCGGCGTATTTGATCCTGTAGATACGCCTCAGAGATTCATTCACTCTCTCTTCGCTTATCTTGCCGTTCTGAACGGCTTCTAAGAGTCCCTCGTAGCTCTCCTTAAAATTCTCGGGAACAAGAATGATGTCCGCTCCGGCGCTGATGGCCTCAATTGCAGCCTCTGATGAGGTGTAATAGCTCGTTATGGCGCCTTCGTTAAGTGGCGCTGTCACTACAACGCCTTCAAATCCAAGTGTCCCTCTAAGCTCGCCGGTGATGACCTTATCGGAAAGCGATGCGGGAGTGTTGTCTCCGGTGATCCCGGAAAAAGAGGCATTGGAGACCATGATCACATCAAGCCCGGTAGTATCAATGGCATTCTTGAATACCGAGAACTCTCCTGTCACCAGATCATCCCTTGGAGTGTCCACAATTCCCATGCCCGAAGCAGTGTCTCCCGCGACAGGGAATCTTCCTGCACAGGCATAAACTCCTGATTCCTGAATACCCACAATGAGATTGGCTGAAAGGTCCTTGACGCGGTCCTTGTCTGCCCCAAATTGTCCCTCTTCGGAAATATCTATTACAGGAGCGATATCCAGATTAAAGCCGTAGTTAAATAGCTCGGAACCGATGGAAGATCCGGCTGACCTTGCGGTCTCGGAATCAGTTATCTCCGGAAGCTCTGCTCCTCCGATGGCAGAAGAAACTACTGTATCGGAAACAGCTGTAAATATCGGATATTTGCTCATGGAAGCAGTGTCATGAAGCATGTCCTTGATCTGGCTCTCGTTTTTAATGTTCTTGCCGGAATAGATCACACCGCCCACAGCGTAGTTGGCAAGCGCTTCCTGTGTTCCTACACCCGCTTTGACAGCGGTATCGACGCCCGTAAGCTGCTCCGGAGTTATCATAAAGAGGCCTGCAACCTTGTCCTCAAGGGGCATCTCCGAAATGCAGGACTCAACGATCTCATTTAACATGTCCTCCTCAGTCATCTCGGGAGGAACCTCTGTCTCCTCAGGGGTCTCGATAACCTGTGTCTCGGCGCTCTCCTCAGCCTGAAGATCAGCTTCCTGAACTGTTCCCGCAGGAGCCGAGCTCCTGACCAGTGTCCTGACGGAATTGACCAAGAATACCACAAGGGCCGCAACCACAAGGAGTCCACATAAAAGAGTTATATATGCAATAAGCTGGCTCTGTTTCCTTCTCTGTCTGCGAGCCAGCCTTTTCTCATCAAAATCCTGTTCATCCAATCTAGCCATTATATTATTATTCCCCGCCCTGATCTTTTTCTCTACACTGGGAATATTGTAGCATAATTTTGGGCATAAATCGAGGGCAGAAGCTTCATCTATGTTACCTGCTTCTGCCCTTATGCCGAGTACTCTTCAAATTCAATTGTTACTACGTCCAATGGACCTTCCTCCAATTTCCCAGCCTCATCTTTCCATTAACTTTTGCATTCATATGCTGTGGTTGCAATACGATTAATTATTGTCCTAACCACTTATCATGTACTTGAAGTGCTGTCATTCTAATTCAATACTTCTTGTTAGATCTGTTTTAAAAAACTCACTTAATATGCTGGTGGAGTGTACCATCCTTTCCTTGAATATTTTAACTAACTATCCCTTTGGAGTGTACCTGCCTTTCTTTCTCCAGGGCCCCATTCGTTCTTTTATATGTGCCCTTCCGGAGAAGTATTTTTTATATATATGGATTTCTTTTGATGAGTTTATTATATCAAAGGCAAAAGATTTGTCAATACATTTTCTAAAAATCTTTTAATTATTTTGAATATGTGTCTCGAATTGTCTTATTTTCTGTTAATAATTCTAATTGTATATTCAATATATACAAATCTGTACATTCAATAAAAAATGTTACAAACGCCATTTATTACAGCGCTTGTAACATTTTCAATTTAAACACATTTCACTTTTTCAGAATAATTTTAGTTTAGTCAAGAGGATATTTGTCAGTCAATGATTTGATTATTGCTCTTGCTTCGTCATTCTTTTCACCCTTATTTTTGATGACGATGGCGATAGCCTCAGCGATCTTGTCCATATCCTCGGTATTCATGCCTCTTGTGGTAACGGCAGGAGTTCCTAAGCGGATACCGCTGGTAACAAATGGTGACTGCTGCTCATTGGGAATGGTGTTCTTGTTGGCTGTGATGTGAGCATCGTCAAGCCATGCCTCAACTTCCTTGCCTGTAAGGCCGAAGTTTGTAAGATCAACCAGCATAAGGTGATTGTCTGTGCCGCCTGAAACGATCTTGATGCCTCTGTCAAGAAGTCCTTTGCAAAGAGCCTGTGCGTTATCTACTACATTCTGAGCGTATGTCTTAAATTCAGGAGAAAGAGCTTCTTTGAAGCAGATAGCCTTGGCTGCAACCACATGCTCAAGAGGGCCGCCCTGGATTCCGGGGAATACAGCCTTGTTGAACTTGTACTTGTCCTGAGCCTCCTGGTTCCAGAGAATGATACCGCCTCTGGGTCCGCGAAGAGTCTTATGGGTTGTGGTTGTAACTACGTCAGCATAAGGGAAAGGACTTGGATGCACTCCCGCTGCCACAAGGCCTGCGATGTGTGCCATGTCTACCATGAGTACGGCGCCGCATGCATCTGCAGCCTCTCTGAACTTCTTGAAATCTATTGTTCTGCAGTAAGCAGATGCTCCTGCAATAATGAGTTTGGGCTTGTGTTCAACAGCCAGCTTGTACATATTGTCATAGTCAAGGATACCGTTCTCATCAACTCCGTAAGGAACGATGTTGTAATAGGTTCCTGAAATATTGGCTGAGCTTCCGTGAGTAAGATGACCGCCCTGCTCAAGATCCATACCCATAATGGTATCGCCGGGCTTAAGAAGTGCGAACTGCACTGCAAGGTTGGCCTGAGCGCCTGAGTGAGGCTGAACGTTGGCGTAATCGCAGTGGAACAGCTCTTTGGCTCTGTCTCTTGCAATGTTCTCTACCTTGTCGACAACGTAGCAACCGCCGTAATATCTTTTGCCGGGGAGACCCTCAGCATACTTGTTGGTCAAAGGACTTCCCATAGCTGCCATAACAGCCTTGCTGGTCCAGTTCTCTGAAGCAATAAGCTCGATGTGGTTGTTCTGACGCTCCACCTCTTCCTCGATAAGAGAAGCGATTTCCGGATCCACCTTCCTAACTTCTTCCAATGAATACATTTCCCAAATCCTCCTGAAAAACTTGTTAAATGAGACGAACGCATTTACAATTTAATGCGTTAAAGCAACATCTTGGATATCGTAACATACAATCTTCGAAATTACCACCCTGCATTTTTGTTTTATGTTACAATATTTTTTGCGGACCGGTCAGGCCTGCAAATTTCCTTCAGGAGACGCCTATGTATTATTGCATTGTTAACCCCTCTGCCCGTTCCGGCAAGGGAAAAGAGATATGGAAGAAATTAGAGCGCAGGTTCAAGGATTCCGGTCTGGAATTCAGAGCCGTGTTCACCAAGGGTCCCGGCCACGCCACAAGGCTTGCGGATTCCATCACCTCCGCAGAAAGAGACCCTTCCGAATACCCGCTCAAGATCGTGGTTATGGGAGGCGACGGAACTCTTAACGAGGTCATCAACGGTATAAGCGATTTTGACAAGACTATCGTGGGATATATTCCCATCGGCTCCAGTAACGATTTTTCAAGGGATCTGGATTTCTCCAGGAACCAGCAGGATATAATCGACAGGATCATCAAAGGCGAGGTCTACAGGACTCTTGACCTTGGAAGACTTATCTTTAACTCCATGACCAAGCCCATGTCAAGACTTCACGATGAGGGCATCAGCAAGATCAGAATGTTTGACGTAAGTGCGGGAATGGGATTTGATGCGGCCGTATGCGAGGAGGCTCTCTCATCAGGCACCAAGAATTTCCTCAATAAGCTGGGACTCGGAAAGCTGACCTACGGAAGCATAGCCATAAGGCAGCTGGTCAAGGCCAGAAAGATCCCCTGCGATATAGAGCTTGATAACGGCACCACCCTTCATCTGGATCACTTCCTGTTTGTGGCAGCCATGATCCACCGCTATGAGGGCGGAGGCTTTAATTTTGCTCCCAATGCCGATCTGACGGATGGGCTATTTGATCTGTGCGTCATCGGTGATATGTCCAAGCCTGCCATGTTCAGGGCACTACCTTTTGCTTACTTTGGCAAGCACTACGGCTTTAAAGGAATCTACCATTACACCGCCAGGTCTCTTACCATTAAGACCGCAGAGCCCATCTGGGTCCACACCGACGGCGAGGTTTCCGTTAAGTCTGACAACATTACCATGGAATGCCTGCAAAAGAAATTGCGGCTCATGAACTGATATCGAATAATATTCACCACAGAAAAACGCGCCGGCTGTATAGCTGACGCGTTTTGTTATGTCTCTTATTTGCTTATGATCGGTTCTTAATTGTATCTGACTGCCACTCTTCTCTCCTGTCTTGTGCAGAAGTTCTCAAGAAGAGCTGTGTGATAGAACAGAATATAGAAAATAATGGCCATAATGCAGGCTGTAATAACATCATAAACTGAGTGCTGCTTGATGAACATTGTAGAAAGAATAATTGATATTCCCACAAAGTCACTGATAAACTTGCCAACCTTGTTAAAGCGCTTGCTGTGGTGAACGGCGATCATGGTTCCGATGGAATTGTAAACATGAATGCTGGGCCAGAGGTTGGAAGCTGTATCGTGCTGATAGATCACACTTACAAGTCCTGTCAGTACGTTGTCCCTGGGCATAACTGAGGGTCTCAGATAATGCATGTTGGGGAACAGTGTTGATATAACAAGAAAAACAGTCATACCTGTTGCCAGGAAGATGAAATTCTTGTAGTAGTCCTCAACATCAAAGGAAAACAGGAAAAACAATACTATCACAGATACATAAATAAACCAGGTGTAGTACGGTATAACAAATATTTCATTGAATGGGATGATGTCATCAATTGCTGTGTGAATAACCGAATAATGTGCAAAGGTGTGTTTCTCAATGTATATGAACCATATCATGTAAAATGGCGCATAAAACAAAATCGGTAAAGCCATCCACAAAAGATCTCTCATAAGATCCTTGTTGACAGTCCTCCCTGTCCACTTCTCGTATTTCTTTTTCATAACATTCCTCATAAAAACTGTCATTTTCCAAATGCTTTGAGTTATATTCTAACATCGATAAAGCATTTGTAAATGTTAAAAATCAACAGATTATCGTCAATCATCTGCGAATAATCATATATTTTGCCTTAATAGCTTAATTAAAATGGAAGATCTTCTGCAGAAGCTTGTAGCCTGCAAGAGTGATCTTACGGCCGCCCTTGCCGGGAAGATAGATGTAGGTTCCCTCTATGCTGTAGCGGATCTTCAGGTAAAGTGAGTAGCTCTTTTCCCTGATGTAGGTCAGAAGCTCCTGTCTCTTGGCCAGATTCTCCTTGGTATCCTCAGTGATAAGAAGAACAGAAGAAATGGCTGTGATGATCTCCAGATAGTTGAACATATATCTGTAGCGCTCTTTCTGGGAGCGGATCATTCCGATGTTCTCAACGTAGTAGTCAACCATAAGCTTGTTGACTCTGAGCTGCTGATCGATCCTGGAGAGCATGATCTGCTGGTTTACAGACTGATCCTCACGACCGATGTAATAATAATAGAAGTTAACATCCAGATAATACATGTTCTTAACGAATGGAAGCGGGTTAAAAACATAGATGTTATCAACGTAGAAGGTGTGCTCAGGGAGCTTAAGTCCGCACTGTCTGAGGAGCTTGGTCCTGTAGATGACAGAGTGCATAAGAAGGTAATGTCCCTTGGGTGTTCTCTTTACATCTTTCCAGGTAAATATCTGCTCGATGGGGAACATGGTGTTATAGCGCATAACCTTGTGGCGCTTCTCACCCACCTTGTTGTAAACGAAGTTACTGATAAGAAGGTCAAGCTGCTGATCTCCTCCTGCCAGGTCCGCAAGGGTGCTGAGGATCTTTCTGTAGGCGATTTCCTTTACCCAGTCATCAGAATCCACAACCTTAAAGAAGAGGCCCGTAGCATTCTCTATTCCGGCATTGACCGCTGAGCCATGTCCTCCGTTAGGCTTATGAATTGCCTTACAGATTGTGGGATATTTCTGAGCATACGCATCTGCAATCTCCGCTGTCTTGTCCTTGGATCCGTCATCAACGATGAGGATCTCTACCTCTTCACCTCCAACAAGAAGCGAATCGATACATTTCTCCATGTAGTCCTGTGAATTGTAGCAGGGCACTGCTATTGACAGTAATTTCATCAGTTAACTCCTTAATCTAGTACTTTCAAATTTTTCCATAGTGGTGAGACAGTTGCGAAGATCATTGTACCTGTCGTAAACGTCTCCCTCATTTATAACAACTCCCACAGACATGGCCATAATATCAATCATATCGTTTGTTATTATAGGTCTGAGTCTTGAGAGAATGTCATTCTTGTCAGCTGCCAGGTCCGCATCCATGAACTGGATAACCAGAGGATCAAGGTTGAGCTCCTGGGCTTCCTCATCCACGCTCTTCTTCATGACCTCGGATTGCTCGATGGGCTCATGTTTAAAAAGTGGCTCGGACTTGGGTTCCTGCTTGGGCTCCGGCTGGGGTTTGCGTTCCGGCTCGATGACAGCCTTTGGCTCGGACTTGGGTTCAGGCTTTTGGATCTCTGCCTCGGGAGTCACCCTCTCAAAACGCATCTTCTGGGCAACATCCGGATATTTATCCCTGTCCACCTCGGACATGAACATATCAAGCGGCCTTACATAAACCTTGTAGTCCCCGTAGAGGGCCTGGTAAACAACCATCTCTTCCCTGGTCTCGGAATGAGTGGCTATGGTAACTATCTGATATAGATTACCTTTAAAATGTCTGTATAATTCCTGTGGTCTGGGTCTATCCACTGTAATCCCCTCTCTGTGACCATTGTCACACACAATTGTACAGTATAAGTCAATTACACTGTTATTGCAATCTGCTGCACTTAATTATCACCATCTCGACGCTGATAACGTAATCAAGCAGGCCTTTCTTGACCGCCTCGTCATTGGCAGCGCACATCTCCAGATCCTCCCGGAGCTCTTCCATGGTAAAGCCCCTTGCCCAGTTCTCATACTTGGAAACAAGAAAGGGCGCGATCTTGGCGGCACTTGCCATATAACCTCTGTCTCTTCTTGAGGCGCTCATCTCCTTGATCTGAAGCATTCTGTTGATCTGCATTGTAATGAGGGCCAGTATCTTGGCCGGAGGTTCCTTAAGAGCCAACAGATCGTAATAAAGCTCGATTGCTCTCTTCTGATCTCTGGCTGCTATGGCGTCTGTCATGGCAAACACTCTGCTGGTGAGGTAATGGGCGCATACCGCCTCAATATCCTCCTCTGTAACCTGAGGCCTGTCGATGCAATAGCATACCAGCTTCTCGATCTCCGTGGCAATGTTGGACATGTCCGTCCCCACCCGCTCTATCAGGAAAGCCTGGGCTCTTGGCGATATCTCTTTACCCTCGGAAGAAAACCTTGACCTGATCCACTTCTTGAGGGTGTCCTCGTCCTGAACGGTGCACTCCATCTCAAAGCCTGCCTTGGCCACAACCTTGTAGATGTCCTTGCGCTTATCAAGCTCCTTCTCCACAAAGATAAACACTGTGGTCTCCGAAGGGCTCTTGAGATAATCCGCAAGTTCCGGGCATCCGCTCTTAAAAAGGCCGCTGTTCTCAACCAGGATAACTCTCTTATCTGAGAGAAATGGCATGGTCTCAGCCATATCGATGATCACCGCAGGATTGACGCCTTCTCCTTCATACCTGTTGAAGTTCATGGAGGAGGCATCGGCTCCAAGGGCCTTTAAAATCTTGTCCCGGTTCTGATTCCTGAGATAGGCTTCCTCTCCGTAGAAAAGATAGATGCTCCTGAAATTGCCATTTGCAATGTCCTCATTAAATTGTCTTATCTTTACGGGAAAATCCGTGGTTTTGGCCGCCATTTTTGAGTACCTCGCCTTCTATGTTATCATAATTTATCAAAAGAAACATTGGTTAAATTGATTTTTTTGGTATACTAAATAGGCAACTGTTTCTACCATTTTGCTGTATGGAGGCACAACATGTTGATACACGGACTTCAGAAAATGACCCTTTTGGACTACCCCGGAAAGGTGGCCTGCACGGTGTTTCTGGGCGGATGTGATTTCAGATGCCCCTACTGCCACAACTACGAGCTGGCAGACGGAACTGCAGGGCCCATCATGGATGATTCAGAGTTCTTTAAGTTCCTTGGTACGAGGCAGGGGCTTTTGGACGGCGTTGCCGTCACAGGGGGCGAACCGCTCTTAAGGCCTGACCTCGAGGCCTTCATTACGAAGATCCGTGAACTTGGTTTTTTGGTAAAACTGGACACCAACGGCTATCATCCCCAGGCTCTGTCTGCACTTCTTGACAAGGGGCTGGTGGACTATGTGGCAATGGATATAAAGGCCTCTCCCACAAGATATGGTGTAGTTGCCGGGATAGAGAAACCAGATACAGACAGGCTCAGTCAATCCGTGTCAATCATCATGAACAGCCCTGTTTCCTATGAATTCAGGACCACTGTGGTAAAGGAATTCCATAACATAGAAGAATTCCACCACATCGGTCAGTGGATAAAGGGGGCCAAAGCCTACTATCTTCAGCAGTTTGTGGAGCGCGACACCGTGCCCGACAAGACTCTTCACAGCCCTTCCGAGGAGGAGATGGCTCTTTTCCTTGAGATCGTCAGAGAATACGTGCCCAATGCGAGGCTTCGCGGGATTTGACCTTAGACCACAATATATTGTGTTTATGGTTTTTCGTTTATCTATATATTGACATAGTGCAATTACTGTGTTAAGGTTTATCTATCGAAATAGCCACATGATTTACAGATTATTAGGGGGGATTTCTTATGTATCAGGTAGTAAAAAGAGACGGAACAATTGCGGAATTTAACATATCCAAGATTTCATCCGCCATCACCAAGGCCTTCGTGGCTCTTGAAAAGGATTACCATTCAAGCGTGATCGACCTTATCGCGCTCAGAGTTGCTTCAGATTTTGAGAGTAAGGTAAAGGACGGCAAGATCACCGTTGAGGAGATCCAGGACAGTGTTGAGAAGGTTCTGTCAGAGTCAGGCTACTCTGATGTTTCCAAGGCATATATTCTTTATCGTAAGCAGCGTGAGAAGGTACGTAACGTTAACTCTGCCCTTCTCAACTACAAGGATCTTGTTGATGATTACCTCAAGATCAATGACTGGAGAGTTAAGGAGAACTCTACCGTAACCTACTCTGTCGGCGGACTTATTCTGTCCAATTCCGGAGCTATCACAGCCAATTACTGGCTTTCAGAAGTATATGACGAAGAGATTGCAAACGCTCACAGAAGCGCAGCCATCCACATCCATGACCTTTCCATGCTGACAGGTTACTGCGCAGGCTGGAGTCTCAAGCAGCTTATCCAGGAGGGACTTGGCGGTGTTCCCGGCAAGATCACATCCTCTCCCGCAAGCCACCTCTCCACACTCTGCAACCAGATGGTAAACTTCCTTGGAATCATGCAGAACGAGTGGGCAGGCGCTCAGGCATTCTCATCCTTTGACACTTATCTTGCTCCCTTCGTAAGGGTGGACAACCTCTCTTATGAAGATGTCAAGCAGTGCATCCAGTCCTTTGTATATGGTGTAAACACACCCAGCAGATGGGGCACACAGGCACCCTTCTCCAACATCACTCTGGACTGGGTTGTTCCCGCCGACCTCAAGAACCTCAACTGCATCGTAGGCGGCAAGGAGCTTGACTTCACCTACGGCGAGTGCCAGAAGGAAATGGATATGGTCAACAAGGCCTTCATCGAGATCATGATCGAAGGCGATGCCAACGGAAGAGGCTTCCAGTATCCTATTCCCACATATTCAATAACAAGCGATTTTGATTGGAGTGAGACCGAGAACAATAAACTTCTCTTTGAGATGACCGCTAAATACGGCACTCCTTACTTCTCAAACTATATCAACTCAGACATGGAGCCTTCAGATGTTCGTTCCATGTGCTGCAGACTGCGTCTTGACCTTAGAGAGCTCCGCAAGAAATCAGGCGGATTCTTCGGTTCAGGTGAGTCCACAGGATCCATCGGTGTTGTTACCATCAACATGCCCAGGATCGCATACCTTGCCAAGGACGCTGAAGACTTCTACAAGAGACTTGATCATCTCATGGATGTTGCAGCCAGATCTCTTCATACCAAGAGACAGGTTATCAACAAGCTCCTTGATCAGGGACTTTACCCTTACACCAAGAGATACCTGGGAGGCTTCTCCAACCACTTCTCTACCATCGGCCTTATCGGCATGAACGAGGTGGGTCTCAATGCCAACTGGATCGGCGCAGACATGACAGACTCCCGCACACAGGAATTCTCCAAGGAAGTTCTTAACCACATGAGAAACAGACTCTCCGATTATCAGGAGAAATACGGCGACCTCTACAACCTGGAGGCCACACCTGCAGAGTCTACAACCTACAGATTTGCCAAGCACGACAAGGAGCTTTACCCCGATATCATCACAGCCAACATGAACGGAACTCCTTACTATACCAACTCATCTCACTTACCTGTTGGTTACACAGAGGATATCTTCTCCGCTCTTGATATTCAGGATGAGCTTCAGACACTTTATACCTCAGGAACAGTATTCCACGCCTTCCTGGGCGAGAAGCTTCCCGATTGGAAGGCTGCTGCCACACTGGTCAGAAAGATCGCAGAGAACTACAAGCTTCCTTACTACACCATGTCTCCCACCTACTCTGTATGCAAGGAGCATGGCTACCTGGCCGGCGAACAGACCGTTTGTCCTCACTGCGGAGCCAAGACCGAGGTTTACAGTAGGATCACCGGCTACTACCGTCCGGTTGCCAACTGGAACGACGGCAAGGCTCAGGAGTACAAGGACAGAAAGGTTTACAACATCGGCACCTCTCATCTCACACATGAGGGTCCCAAGAGCGTAAGCTTTTCAGAAGCGGTTGTTAAGAAGTCCAATGTGGAATCCAGCGAAAGTGCCACCAACCTGACCGAGGGCTCAATAATGCTCTTCAAGACTCAGACCTGCCCCAACTGCAAGATAGCAGGTTCTCTTCTTGACAGTGCAGGAGTTAATTACAAGATTCTGGATGCCAACGAAAATCCCGATCTTGTTGAGAAATTCGGCATCATGCAGGCACCAACTCTGGTAATTGAAAACGGCGACGGCTTTGAGAAGATCCTTGGAGTATCAGACATCAAGTCCTGGATCCGGAACAGCCAGGTATCATAATAATTTACAGGCCTATAAGAGCAGGATTTCCAAAGGGGATCCTGCTCTTTTTTCATGTCAAAAGAGATTACGGATTTATGTCATTCGTCGGCTGACGAAATGCACTCTAAATGGGATATATGACACTTCTACTGTAAGCTCGTCAATGATAGAATAACGTTATAAAATAAACAGAATCTTAAAGTCGAACTTTTTATATATACAAATCAATATTAGGAGGTTACCGTGGACGTACTTAAAAAGATTGAGCACCCGGAGGATTATTCTCCGGAAGCCATCCAGAAAAAAATGAAACAAAAGGGTCAGGCAGCTATCGATCACATGAACAGAAAATACGGAGTTACCTTTACTCCCCTCTCCTACAACGTAGCTGACTACCTCTCAACCACAGATTCCGTAGACTGCTACACTGAAGGAATGGATCCCGAAAAGGAACACGTCACAGTCAGGATCCTGCAGGAAGAAAATGAAGCGGATTATCATTTCATTGACAACTATTACTATTTCAGGCTAAGAGATTCACTTGAAGCTTTCGCAGCCGATGTAGTCAAAAAGGAATTCCCTGATGCCCTGGTTACTCTGACCGGATGCAGCGCAGCCCCCACAGATGATATGGGCCCCGATACCACAATTGATGACCTGTTCCGTCGTTTTCCGAATGCCAGATTCTCCTATAAGATCCTCGTAGGCTCTCCCGAGCTTTCACAGGAAGAATTTGATCAAAAGGCTGAGGCCGTATCCCGCGGATTTGCGGATACAGGCAGAGTCGTAACAGTCTTCATAGAGGGCATGGATAACAACGCCTCTCTTAACAAATACAACGCAACCATAAGAAATGGTGAGATACGTGTCAACAAATAACCCGCTCTCCGGCTTTGAGCGTTAATCAGGAGGAATCATGGCTAATTATACAGATGAACAATTATTGTTATTAGATAACTTAATGTACTACAAGGACTCCTATCCGGAGGGAACATCGGTAGCTGAAATATGCAACGACATCATGAATTCCAGCCCTTCTGACCTGAAGGGAAATCTTTCCGGCGGATTTGAAAAGGATCCTGCGCATATGCAGGAAATCGCAGAGGCAATCAAGAATGATCCTGTCCTCAGCAATCTTCAGGTTCATAGCAGCATGGATCAAAACAGCGTTTATGCTACTTGTTTCACCGGTGATAACGGTCCTGTTGTTGCTATCAGAGGAACAGGCGGATCCTACGAGGCATGGAACGACAACATACAGGGTGCCAGCTTACAGGACACAGCCTGCCAGAAGGCGATGGATGATTATATGCAGCAGCTAAGAGCTGATGGCATCAATGATATAACAATATCAGGTCACTCCAAAGGCGGAAATCTTGCCCAGTATGCCACTGTCAAAAACGGTGATATGATTCGTGACTGCCTGTCAGTGGACGGCCAGGGAATGGGCGAAGACTTCATCAATGATAACCGCGGAGCAATTGCAGCCAATCAGGACAAAATGAGATCACTGTGCGCAGAAAACGATTATGTTAATATCCTTAACACCGATATCATAGATGAAAACAATACCACCTATCTTCATAACGACGCCACAGGTTCCGATGCTCATTCTTCCTACGAGCTGTGGAAATCCAATCGTGACAATCCGATTGATCCAAACGGTCACTATACCAATACCACCAATCAGGATCCTACTATCCGCAAAATGGAAATCATCGCAGATCAGTTTGTAAAAGACGTTAACGCTCTACCCGATTGGATGGAGGGCCCTTTGGTAAACACCATCGGATCTCTGGTCGGAGGTATCTTTGGTTTTGGAACCGGAAAAATAACTTTCGGAGAGGGTTTGGAATTTGTTAACTCCTTACTTAACACTCTTCAGACCATTATGGGAGTAAACCCGTTAACCTGGGCGTTATATATGCCATGGCTCACAGTAGAGATTTTTAAACTCCTTGACCTGTTAAAGGATCTCAATGAGGAAGAGAAGAAACAGCTTGAGGAACAGAACAACGTTCCCCAGGAAGTAACCAATCAGCAGACCGGCGACCACTCACAGCCCACCACTCCCGTGGGAGGCGGTAACGGAACCTTCTCTGTTGACCCCGAGGAGCTTGATGGTGAAGCTCAACAACTTGAAGATGAGGCAGATGCACTCAACAACCTCTTAAAAGAACTGGATAACCTTGACTACGATGACATGTACAACATAAGTCATACCATAAACGTTGTAAGAACCAATACCTATCTCAGGATTGTAGAGCTCAGGACCATGGCTTCTATCTTAAGACAGATTGCAAGACTCTACAGAGCTACAGAGAATGACATCATAGCTTACACCCAGACGGTTATCGGATTCAGTGCTTAACCCCCTATGTGTACCCCATAAGAATATTTACTATAAAAAAGCTGCTACAGCATTTACGCTGTAGCAGCTTTTGTTTTCACATTTACTAATTGGTCTTCTTTCTGTATTCCGGATATCTTATCCTGAAACACCAATGAATCAGGAAGACGCAGGCCAGCATAAACAACTGGGTATAAAAGATTCCTACGATGTAGTAATTCCTCTCCAAAAAGAAATCCATACTAAAGCCGAAGTAATACAACAGCCCTGTGATCATCAGATTGACCACAAGATACGGCAGATTAAAGAACATGTTCTTCAGATTCTCCAGAAAATCTCTGAAGGATGCATCAAAGTACACAAATCTTCCCACCATCAGTCCAAAGTAATACATCATTACAGGGCCGTACTGGCTCTCATCTCCCACCCTGTCCAGATAGATCAAGACAAAGATAACATAGAACATTCCCAGCATTCGCATGGTGGCCTTCTCATTTCTGGGAAGTCTTGTGAGGGGGATTATAAAGGAATCCACCAGAGTATTTATCACGCAGGAAAGACATATCAAAAACAAAAGAACAAAGTCTTTACCCTCTGACCATGCGGTAACAAGCAGCTTCAAAGCCTCGCTGTCTGTCGATGCAGCCCCTGTAGTTATAAGGGTATAAATGTGATTTATTATCACATAGGAGCAGGAAAACATCATGACAGATGTCCCCGCAATGATCATCTCAAATAGCCTCTGGATCTGGTCAAACAGAAGATATTCAAAATCTTCCATGAGCTCTTCCTTGTCCCTGCCCCTTGCCCGTAGCCTTTGGATCAACGCGATCACTATGATACAAAGGCTTATTGCCACAAAGGATATCAGGAAGAAAAAGAGCTTTTTATACCAGATAAAATCCGGATTTAAATATGCGTCAATACTCATGATGGTTAACTCCTGCCGCCTTTCTTCAGGAATTCAACCAGGGCATTATTGTACTGTGGGATATCCGGAGGTCTTCTGGCGGAAATCACATTTGTGTCAACCACCACTGCCTCATCGATCCAGGTAGCACCGGCATTGGTCATATCATCCTTAATACCGGGAGTACTGGTAACCTTCCTGCCCTTTAATATATCGGCGGATATGAGCACCCAACCTGCATGGCAGATCTCTCCGATGAGCTTACCCTCTTCGTTCATGCTCCTTACAATTTCCAAAACCTTAGGAAAGCGTCTGAGCTTATCAGGAGCCCATCCTCCCGGAACCAGAACGCCATCATAGTCCATGGGATCCACCTCATCAAAGGTCATGGAAACCTCGCAGGGCACGCCATACTTACCGTGGTATTTCCCCGGCTTTTCTGCCACAAGGTCTACGGTGATACCCTCTTCTCTAAGGCGCATCACGGGACACCACAGTTCGAGATCTTCAAAGTCATCGCTTACAAACTGAATTATCTTCAATCACATCACCCCTTCCATATTATGCTCTCCAATAAGTATAGCACTTTACCAATGCAGCTGTTTACTTGTTTAGAGCTCAATAATCTTTATATGTACTGATTCTGATCTTATCTCCAAAGGCGCTTACTTTCAGAGCCCCGGACTGATCTGTCCTGTAAATCTGTGCTCCCGCTTCTTCAAGCCTCTCCAGAAGGTCCCGGTGCGGGTGTCCGTAGGCGTTGTCTCTTCCGCAGCTGATAAGGGCAGCCTTGGGGCGGATCATCTCAAGAAACTCAGCATCCGTGGTGTAGCCCGAGCCGTGATGCGCAACCTTTAGAAGCGCAATGTCATGAATACCCTCTTTTTGCAGCTGCGACTTAAGATAAGCCTGTCCTGCCCCTTCAACATCCCCTGTCAAAAGAGCTGTAAATTCCCCGTACTTAACTAAAAGCGCAGTGGAATATTCATTGGCGCTATCGGTTTTCATGCCAAGCGCAGGATTTAAGCAGTAAACTTCAGCTTTTCCAAGGTTCATGTACTCTCCGCTGTTTATATACAGAACCGGAATCCCAAGGGATAAGGCCTTCTCCTCCAGAAGAAAGTAATTTTCTCCCCTACTGCCCTGATCTATTTCCGGCAGGATCAGCTTCTTTACCCTGATTCCGCCGCGTTCCATATTTTCCAGGATTTCAAGGATCCCGCTGATGTGATCCTCATCCTCGTGAGTCATAACGACAGCTTCAAGTGTCCCTATTCCCTTGTACTTAAGAAACGGGATTATCCGGTAACGTCCAACCTCCTTCTCGGAAGTGCTTCCTCCGTCAATGAGGATACTCTTATGTCCGCAGGATAAGACGATACCATCTCCCTGCCCTACATCAATCATGTCAATTTCAAATCCCGGTCTGGGATGAAAGGTCAGGATGATCACAGCCATGGCCACAAGCCCCATGCGGATAAGGTCAGCCACTTTGGCGGATCTAATGCCCAGGGTTCTATTAAGAGGTTCTCCTTCCTTCCGGGACGCTGCCACAAATGCCGCAAGCAGCACATAATATACGGCAACCTGCCACCGGTCGGAATGCCCCATATACCAGGTAAAGCCCCGTACCAGAACTCCAAAGGAGCAGCATTTCCGGTACAGAAACAAAACCGCGCTGACTCCCAGTGCGGGAACCGGGGAAATCCCCAGAGGCGCCAGAACAAGGCACACCACCCCTGCCATCAGAAGAATGCCCAAAAGCGGGATTATCAGTAAGTTCAGGAAAATCGAGTGCAGCGGAAATGTGTGGTAGTAAACCGCATACACAGGGAGCGTGACAAGAGTAATTGCAACAGAGGTCTTGATCCCTTCAAGCCCCTTACTCAGCGCCTTCCGGCAAAAGAGCTGCAGTCTTACCCGGTATGTCTTTTCCCCGGTATCATCCGAGAACTCCATCCTGCGGTCATCCTTATTGAAATGCAGCTCCATGGCAGGCTTTACAAGCGTTATCCCAAGGACCGCCCCAAAGGAGAACAAAAATCCGCTGTTGTACAGATAAAGTGGCTGATCCAGGATCAGAAGAATCTCAGCAAGAGCCAGTGACGACAGCACATCATAGGTCCGCCCCAATATAGGAGCCAGCATCTTTACGGAAAACATGCAAATGGCTCTGAAGGATGAACTTCCCATTCCGCACATGACGCCGTAGGAGTACATGACCATAATGGGCAACAGCCCGCAGATGATATTGTGGCATTTAAGCTTTTTAAGAAGCTTATAAAGCCCCATCCCGAGAAATGCGATGTGGGTGCCGCTGATAGCAATTATATGGATCACACCATTACTCTGAAAGTCATCCTTTATGGTGCGGTCAAGGCCGGACTTATCTCCCAGGAGCATGGCTTTCATAATCCCTGCATCCTGTTCGTCAAGACTGCTGTCAAGGGCCCTGCTCAGATGGTTCTTTACCCGGTAAAGAGACTCTCTGTAGGCATTCTTTTTCCCGCCGGATAAAGTGACCTTCCCACCGCGAATGCTGTATGCGATTTTCAAAGATAAATAATATAAGCGACTATCAAATTCGCCGGGATTGGTAGGCACGTCAAAACCACGCACCTTGCCCGTCACCCTGACATATTCTCCTATCGAAGGCACATAGCTGTCACTTTCCAGATAGCATTGCACCTTCATTGAACTATTTGACTTTCCATCCATGGGGATAATGTAGATTACCGGCAGATATTCACCTGTATAGCTCTTTTTCAGCTCTTTTCCCTGAACATAGCCCACAAGCTCAGCATGGCTGCCGCTTGGGAGAACAGGTTTTTCTGTCATGGTGTCATACAAGAATAATTCAAGACATAAATAGACAATCGCCGTTACAAGAATTGCCAGAAGGCATAACGGCCTTTTCATAAAAACTCCTAATACAAAAAATTACTGCTGCTCGATGATATCGAGATTCCTCTCAAAAGGTCCGGAAATGTTGATATCAAGGAATGTAAAGGTGGCTTCGCCGTTTACGGAGAAGGCAACCTTGTTGACGTCGGAAAACTCGACAATGGTGTTGACTATGGAATAAATAGCCACCTCTGCCGATACGCCGTAGGGCTCAGTCAGGAAGGCCTGGTCAAAGTCCACGTAGCACACGCCGTCCCTTACGTTCACGCTGTTTATCTTGGTGTCCTTGGCAATTGTAGGGAAGCAGATATCTGTGTTCGGCCCGTTGATGATCTGCTCAACCGCCAGTCTCTCCATGGAAATATTACTGTTGTAGACAACGGATCTGTACACAGGAACCAGCTTATCGCCCTCTTCGTTGGCGAAAAACAGCTTAAGCTCAACCTTCTCATAGGTGTTGATCTCGTTACCCATATTGTAAATAAAGGTATCCGCAGACATATTTCCTATGATGTTGCCGTAATGATCCATAAGAGGGGTGCCCTCCACCTGGAAGGATACGTACTCAATGTCCTCAAGCTGAGTAAAGGTCCTGACGATGGCTGCCCTGTCAAGGATTTCAAGAGTTCTGCGCATATCGTTGTAACGCACGTCAAAATTAAGGGTCAGCATCTTATCACTGATGGAATAACCGATAAGATTAACATCTCCCGTAAGGGGAGCTTCGTACTGACGCCTCTCGGGCATGGTCCCAAGCTGGTCAACCAGCTCAGCAACCAGCGCTTCTAAGTCCGCCTTGTCGCTTACAAGCTCATAATCAACCGCAACGATACCTGTCTCTGAATTGTTCACGTAAAAGAGCTTAAAGGAATCCTCAGAGGAATCCTGCTTTTTGCCGCAGCCACCTGCAACAAGACTCAACAAAAGAGATACCGCAAGCATAAGGGCTATTCTGTTTTTAAAACCTCTTCTAAAACCTGTCATATCACACTTCCGTTATTTGTTAGAAGCCGTCCCTGTGGTAAGCGGGATCTTAAGGGTGAAGGTTGTTCCTTCATCCACTGTACTCTCAACATCAATGGTTCCTCTGTGCATCAGCACAGCATTTCTGGCAATGGAAAGGCCAAGGCCTGTTCCGCCGATCTCTCTGGATCTGGACTTGTCCACGCGGTAGAATCTCTCATAAATGTGATCAAGGGATTCCTGAGGTATTCCGTATCCGGAATCCATAACCTTCACATAAAAGTATTGATGATCCGCATCAAGCTCAACCCTGACCCATCCTTCGTCCTTGTTATATTTGATGGCATTCTCCACCAGATTCATAATAACAAGCGATATCTTAACTTCGTCAATCTCTGCTGTGATGGCCCTCTTACTCTCCAGGGTCAGCTCAATATTGTGCTTTCTGGCAATGGGTCTTAATCTCTTAAGGACCACCTCCGTCAGACTCACCACATCAACAGAAGTAATGGTAAGTCCTGAAGCCTTCTTGTCCATCTTAACGAGGGCCAGAAGGTCGTTGATGATCTTGTCCTCTCTGTCAATCTCCGCGCCGATGTCAGCCATGAACTCCCTGTAAACCTCATTTGGCACATCCTCCTGGGCCAAAAGAGAGTCCGCAAGAACCTTCATTGAGGTGATGGGCGTCTTTAGCTCATGGGACACATTGGAAACAAACTCCTGTCTGGAGTCGTCCAAAACCTTCATGCGCCTTAGAAGAGCGTTGAAGGCATTTATGATCTGCTCGGTCTCAAGATAGTTGGGACCGATGATAGGTTCATCAGTATAGCCCGCCTTAACATCATTGATGGCAGCAGTGATCCTGTCGAAGGGCTTAAGCAGGAAGTGGGAAACCACCGCCGCAAACACAAGGATCAGAACGATAATAAGAGTCTCAAGTGTCTGAGCTCTGCTACTTAAGATGCCCAGTGTGGTGTCAATGGTATCGGTGGAAACACTGGTAAGAAGCACGCCTCTTACCACTTCGCTGGTCTTGCCGGAAACAGATACGTCTTCCTCCTGAATAACCTCACTCTCGATAATGGGCGTAACTACCTCGATATAGCCGCTTGCCCTGTCGTACTTGGATACGCTTCCCTTAGATCCGGTCTTTAGGCAATTAACAACCTCTTCCGAGATAATTGTCTTGCCCTGACTGATATTGTAGGTATCCTTTACCACCTTAAGATCGTCGTTGATAACGATAACACGACCATCATAGAGATTGGCCAGCATACCAAGCTCAGCATTAATAACCTCCGAAGAAGTATCCTGAAGGTAATTGGAAACAATGAGGTGATTGCCCAGAATCCTCAACTGAGTCTGGACTTCTGTTGATTTAACATTGACGGCACGATCCTCATAGCTCTCAAGGATGACAAAATGCATGATAAGGCATGATATCAATCCTGTGAGAAATACTATGATAAAGAATCGCATCCGAAGACTTTTTAAAACACCGCGAATCTTCAATTGCTTGAAAAATTCTCTGAAACTGCTCTTCTTGTCCATAGGTTACGCCTGGAAATAATAGCCGCTGCCCCACTTGGTCCTGACATATCTGGGCTCACTGGGGTTGGTCTCAAGCTTCTCACGAAGCCTTCTGATATGAACATCCACTGTTCTCTCATCACCGGGATAATCGCGTCCCCAAATGGTTTCAAGAAGCTCTTCTCTTGAATAGGTCTTGCCGGGAGTTGACGCAAGAAGCTCCAGCAGCTCATATTCCCTGCTGGTAACGTTGATCTCCCTATCCTTAACAAATACTCGTCTGTACTCTTCGTTGAGCTTGAGATCACCGAAGGTCATGACCTTATCTGAATCAGAAGGTCTGGTGGTCCTCCTCATGATGGCCTTGATCCTGGCCTTAACCTCAAGAATATTAAAGGGCTTGGTGATGTAATCATCTGCGCCGTAATCAAGACCCAGAATCTTGTCCATATCATCGCCCTTGGCTGTCAGCATGATAATGGGAACATTGGAAAACTCCCTGATCTGCTGGCATACCTCAAAACCTGTAAGCTTGGGCAGCATAACGTCCAGAAGAATGATATCGTATGAATTGCCTCTGGCCATATCCAGCGCTTCCTGTCCATCGTACGCACAATCTACAGCTATATCATCCTGCTCCAGACTGAACTTAATTCCCTTTACGATTGCTTTCTCGTCATCAACTACAAGCGCCTTCTTGCTCATTTCTCCACCATTCCTGAATAATACTGCTACACTGTTATCTGATCCCGGATCTTGGAAAAAAGCTTATCCTTGATCCCGGATACCTTCATAATGTCCTCAATGCTCTTAAAAGAGCCATTCTCACTGCGATAATCGATTATCTTCCGGGCTATGCCGTCTCCGATTCCGGGAAGAGTCTTAAGCTCCTCCATGGAAGCGGTATTGATATTTACAAGCCCCGGTTTACCTACGTCCTGCCCGGTACTGCTCCCTGCCTCTGTTTCAAAGCCCGGTGTAGCGCCCTGCTCCTTGAGCTGCGTCACTTCCTCAGTAGTCGGGATCTGAAGTTTGATGCCATCCTGAAGAACCGCTGCCAGATTGGTATAGGTCCTGTCGGCATCCTCGGAAAACCCGCCTGCGGCCTTAACCGCATCATCTACTCTGCTACCACCCGGAAGCTCATATACTCCCGGCTCCGGTACAGCGCCGCATACATAGACCACGATGTTCTCGGGCTCAGTCTCCCGCTCAGGGGCAAAAGAAATTTCTTCAGCCGTATCCTGAACGGCAGCCGCCTCTTCCGATGTAAACTCCTCTGAAGGAGCACCTGTTCCCGGTTCTAAAAGTACCACATCAGAGCTTGCAGAAGCGCATCCCGTCAGCATTGTAAGAATAACCATTGTTATCGCTATTATTTTTTTGTTTTGCATGTTTCCTCCTTAAGGAGGACCCCACCATGCTTCTCTATTTTATTAAATAAAATGTAATAATTCAATCACTTTCTTCCGTGAGACCTGCGGTGATGGCTTCCTCATCCACATCGGGAAGTACCTCCTCGGTATAAGGAGCACCTGTTATCTGAGTCATAATGTTCTCAGAAACCTGCCTCAGGGTCGAATTACAATCCTCTCCGTTCCAGATCTTGGTAAATGCAATCTCAAGCTCCATCCAGAGGTTACTGGTCTCAATGGTCTTGGGCATGGGAACGGAATCCGCATACACCCCAACAAAGGTATTGAGGTTCTGATCCTCATAGTTGACCTTGTAGCGGGCACCAACCTTGCCTCCCAGTTTGTATATATCACCGGAGGTGTCGTTACAAAGGAATCTGGCCACCTGATTGGCCTCCCTTGCATGCTCGGAATAACCGTTTACAACGATACATTCAGTGACGGACATGGTTCTGGTACCGAAGTCATCGGTAAGCCCAGGCATGTCAGCAACCGCAAATTCAAAGTCGCACTCTCCCGAAGCCTTGGCATCCTCAATCTTTTTGATGATATCGGTTGTAGCTACGGTAAATACGATCTTGCCGTCAATGAAGTCCTGCACAATGGAATCATAGTCCACTGAGTCCGCATCAATAGCAAAGAACTGATTAAGCTGCTGATAAATCTTCATGCAGCTGATGGTATCTGTGTTATAGATATCGATAAGGCTGACATCATCGCCTGCCTTACCTCCAACATCCATGTAATTACCTACGAAGAAGTAATTGTAAAAGATGTCGGTAACATCCCACTTAAACACCGCTTCAACCTGCTCGGGAGCGTTGTAGCTCTCGGCAAATTTCAGGATTTCGGAAATGTTAAGAGGAATATTCTCAGCCACCGCCTCATCGATCATACCCTGAGTGATCTCTGTGTTCACATCGGTGGTTTCAGCCTCTTCAAGGCTCTCTGTATCGCCCTGCTCCTGAGCCGCATCAGCTTCGGCCTGAGCAGCCTCTCCCTCGGCTGTATCTATCTCTGACTGCATGGTCTCAACGGCCATGTTCTCCATATAAGTCTTATTATAGATAAGTGAACTGGTCTCAAAATAGAAAGGATAAGCTATCTTCTTGCCCTTGTAAGTGACAGAATCCACTGCCGCCACAGGAAAATCCTCCCCGTTTAAGTACTTGGGACCGTTGTCTATCTCTGTGGCAAGTCCTGCAAGATAGGCCTTTTCAAGAGAATCGTTTGTTATTATAAACAGATCCGGGTAATTGTCCTCCTGAACGGAAGCTCTGTTGATCTCTTCCAGATACTCAAGACCTGAAACAAGGACCGGCTCAATGCGGACCCTGCTGTCAGACTCGGAATAAGCCACAGCTCTGCTCTGAAGATACGGAGTAAGCGAATCATCCGTGTACCAAAGCCTTATAGTAGTCTTACTCTTGGAAAAAAGAGAGTAATCTTCAAAAATGCTCTTATCGGAACGGGCATAAATGACCGTTCCAAGAAGAGCACAGATTACAAGTATGATAGAAATAATTCTGACCCTTAATTTCATATAGACTCCAGACATGAATCAAGAATATCGATCATGTCATCAACATTCTCCTTGTTTATCACCAGCGGCGGAACAAAGCGAATGATGTCAGCACCTGCATTAATCAGGATAAGTCCCTTCTCAAGAGCCTTATTTATAACATCTCCCACGGGCCTGTCAAAAACCAGTCCCTGCATAAGTCCCAGGCCCCTTCTGTCTGTGATGAAGTCGTATTTATCCTTGAGCTCGTCAAGGCGCTTCTCCAGATAAGGCGCCACCGCTTTCACATTCTCTATTATATTGTCCTCCTTGAATAAATCAAGGACTTTATTGATTGCGGCGCAGGCAAAAGGGTTTCCTCCGTAGGTGGTTCCGTGGTCTCCCGCAACCAGTGAATTGGCTCCTACCTTTTCATTAAGAAGAAAAGCTCCGACGGGAACTCCGCAGCCCAGGGCCTTGGCTGTTGTCATGATATCAGGCTTGATACCGTACCTCTGGAATGCATACATATATCCGGTTCTTCCCATTCCGCACTGAATCTCATCAAGGATCAGCAGGATATCCTTCTCATCGCAGAGCTTTCTGATGCTCTTAAGGAACTCCTCAGAGGCGGGATATATTCCGCCCTCTCCCTGCACAGTCTCCAGAATGATGGCACAGGTCTTGTCATTAACCTGCGCAAGGACGCTGTCAAAGTCATTGAGATCTGCAAACTTAATATTCCCTATCATAGGCTCAAAGGCCTCGCGGTAATGAGGATTACCCGTAACCGACAGAGCGCCGAAGGTCCTTCCGTGGAAGGAATGGTTCATGGCAATGATCTCATGATCAGTCTTTCCATCCTTAAGATAAGCATATTTCCTGGCAGCCTTAAGGGCCCCCTCTATAGCCTCAGCTCCGCTGTTGGTAAAAAAGACTCTGTCCATGCCGGAAACTTCCTTGAGCTTCATGGCTGCTTCCACGGCGGGGACGTTGTAATAGTAGTTTGAGGTATGAAGAAGCTTGTCAATCTGGCCCTTCAGGGCATCGTTATATCTTTTGTCATTGTATCCAAGTGCAAATACTGCAATTCCCGAAACGAAGTCCAGGTACTTCTTGCCGTCGATGTCGTAGAGATATACGCCGTCGCCCCTGTCCAGCACGATCTGATACCTGTTATAGGTATGAAGAAGCGCGCTCTCAGCATCTTCTATATATTTCTTCATCATCTCACTCATGTCTCTCTCCTATTGTCAGCCTGCATTCTCAGCCAGATCGTCATTGTCAGCCATAAACATGGTTCCGATACCTTTATTGGTAAATATCTCAAGAAGTAAGCAGTGAGGAATCCTTCCGTCAAGGATATGCACTCTGTTTACGCCCTCTCTGATGGCGTCTGTGCAGTTATTGAGCTTGGGAAGCATACCTCCGCCTATATTTCCGCCTGCAATCAGAGCATCAGCCTCAGAACAGGTGAGCCTTGAAATAAAGGTTGAAGGATCCTTGATATCCCTGTAAACACCCTCAATGTCTGTAAGAAAGGCCAGCTTGTCGGCGCCTACAGCCTTGGCAATTGCACAGGCAGCATCATCAGCATTGATGTTATAGGTCTCAAAATCATCATCAAGACCGATGGGAGCAACTATCGGAAGATAGTCATTGTCCAGAAGATCGTACAAAATCTTGGGATCAACCTTGTCCACATCTCCCACAAAGCCGATATCCTGGCCTCCGGAGAATTTCTTTTTAACATGCAAAAGACCTGAATCCTTGCCGCTGATACCGATGGCCTTTACTCCCAGCTCCTGGACCATAGTCACAAGCTGCTTGTTGACTCTGCCCAGAACCATCTCCGCAATCTCCATGGTCTCGGAATCGGTGACTCTGAGGCCGTTTACGAACTCAGCCTCCTTGCCAACCTTGTTGACCCAGCTGCTGATGGCCTTGCCGCCCCCATGGACGATGATGGGCTTAAAGCCTACAAGTTTCAATAAAGTAACATCCGTTATTACATTCTTTTGAAGTTCCTCGTTGCTCATGGCACTTCCGCCGTACTTAACAACGATTATCTTGCGGTTGAACTTCTGTATATAAGGAAGAGCCTCTACCAGCACTTCCGCTTTCTTGAGTACATCCTGCATATCCTTGTCCATTGCTGTCTCCTTATGACCTGTAATCTGCGTTTATCTTGACGTAATCGTAGGTAAGATCGCACCCCCACGCTGTAGCTTGTTCTGTTCCCTCATGCATGTCCACATAAACCGTGACAGCATCAGCCTTCATGATCTTAAGGGCCTCATCCTCATCAAAAGAAAGGGGCACGCCCTTATCAAACACCTGAAGGGTTCCGTTTGCGCTCTTAAAGAACAGCTCCACATCGTTCTGATCAAAGCTTGCTCCGGAATATCCCATGGCGCACAGGAATCTTCCGAAGTTGGCGTCGCAGCCAAAGATTGCTGCCTTGGAGAGGTTGGATCCCACGATGGATCTTGCCAGGGTTCTGGCATCTTCCTTGGATGCAGCATTTACCACCTGAGCTTCAAAGAGCTTACTTGCTCCTTCCCCGTCCGCAGCCATCTTCTTGGCCAGGAAGGTGCACACATGCAAAAGAGCTGCTTTAAAGGCCTCGTAATCGACCCCTTTGGAGGTTATTGTCTCATTACCTGCCTGGCCGTTGGCCATAAGAAGCAGGGTGTCGTTGGTGGAGGTGTCTCCGTCAACGGTTATCATATTGAAGGAATCCTTGACCACCTCTGACAGGGCTTCCTGCATAAGAGCCTTATCGATTGAGAGGTCTGTTGAGATAAATCCCAGCATTGTACACATATTGGGATGGATCATGCCTGAGCCCTTACTCATGCCGCCCAGCGTTACTTCTTTTCCGCAGGCTTCAAAGGTTACGGCAATCTCCTTGTTGACTGTATCTGTGGTCATGATAGCCTTGGAAGCATCTGTTCCGGCCTTAAGGCTCTCATCCAGCATGGGGCCCATCTTCTTGACGCCGGCCACAAGCTTATCCACGGGGAGCTGCATTCCGATGACTCCTGTAGATGCCACCGCAACTGAGGTGTAAGGAACTGATAATATCTCTTCCACCGCCTTTGCCGTGGCCTCGCAGGCATCAAAGCCCTCCTGACCGGTGCAGGCATTGGCAATACCTGAATTGATAACAACTGCGTGAAGCGGATCTCCCGAGCTTACAAGCTTTTGGTCCCACTGAACGCAGGCTGCCTTGACCACATTGCTGGTAAAGGTTCCTGCAACCGTACAGGGCTTCTCTGAAAAAACAAAAGCCATGTCGGTCCTTCCCTGATATTTGATATTGGCTTCGCAGCTTGCGGCTTTAAAGCCCTTGGCTGCTGTTATGCCGCCTTCTATAACCTTCATAAGTGCCTCCTTTGGACTTATTTAAGAAATGCCCTTTTATTTGTTGAATACCGTAAGGTTGTTGGGCTCAAGAGTATAGTCGTAGTAGTTCATATCATCTCTTAAAGTCCATCCCATCTTCTGCCAGAACTTGTTGCCTACTGTGTTGGTGACAAAGGCGTTGAGGCAGACCTTGTTGATGTGCTCTTCCTTTAGCCTTTCGCAGCAGAACTCCACCATTTTCTTGCCTATGCCATGAAGTCTGTAGGCCTCACTTACACATACATGATAAAAGCAGGCTCTTCTTCCGTCGTGGCCGCACAGTATAGCGCCCACAATCTTGCCGTCCTTTTCATATACCGCGCTGGTGTTGGGATTTCTTTTCAAAAAGCGCTCTATTCCTTCTCTGGAGTCATCCATGCTCCTGATTCCGAAGCCATGAATGGACATCCATAATTCATAAACCTTGTCATAATCCTCTGTTGTCATTACGCGAACCATTTAATCCACCTTCTTACGGGAAGCTTGGCACCAGCTCAAGTCCCATGGCCTCATCAAGGCCACATACTATATTCATATTCTGAACCGCCTGTCCGGCAGCGCCTTTTACCAGGTTGTCTATAGCGCCCATCATGATAACTCTTCCGGTGCGCTCATCGATCTTAAAGCCGATGTCTACGTAGTTGCTGCCTTCAACCCATCTGGTCTCGGGGAATACGCCATCATCAAGAAGTCTTATGAACTTCTCATCCTTGTAGTATTTCTCATAGGCTGCGCGGATATCTGCCACTGTGGGAAGTACTCCGTTCTTCTTATTAAGAGTCGCATATTCTGTAGCCAGGATTCCCCTGTTCATGGGCACCAGATGAGGTGTGAAGTTGATCACCATTTCTTTTCCCGCGGCATAGCCCAGCTGCTCCTCGATCTCGGGAGTATGTCTGTGAGTAGCCACTCCGTAGGGCTTGGCGCTCTCATTTACTTCACAGTAGAGATTGGCCACCTTGGCGCCTCTTCCTGCTCCGGAGACACCTGAAAGTGCATCCACTATCAGGGTATCGGGATCTATCAGGCCCTCTTTTACCAGGGGGTAAGCTGTGAGAATGGAGCAGGTGGTGTAACAGCCGGGATTGGCAATCAGCCTTGCGCCCTTGATCTTGTCTCTGTTGATCTCGCAAAGGCCGTATACAGCTTCCTCAATAAACTGAGGAGCCTTGTGCTCTATCTTGTACCACTTCTCATATACGGATACATCCTTTAATCTAAAGTCCGCAGACAGATCGATTATCTTAACCTTATTAAGAACATCTTCATTTACAAGGGATGCGCAAAGGCCCTGTGGCGTTGCAGTGAAAATAACATCAACCTGATCGGCCAGCTCCTCCATGTTGTCATCCATGCACTTGGCATCTACCAGTTTAAAGAGATTGCCGTAAATGCTGCTGTACTTCTCATCAATATAGCTTCTGGAGCCATACCAAACCACCTCAGCCCGGGGATGGCCCTGGATAAGTCTTACGATTTCGGCACCTGCATAGCCTGTAGCACCGATGATTCCTACTTTTACCATAGCGACTTCGACCTTTCATATTAAATAAACTTGTTTCAGTATACGACCGTGGGATGAATAATGCAATAGATTTTCTAAATATTTATGCAGTTAATGATGATTTTTTAAATATTTATGCAAAAAGTGCTTGCTTTTTATGCATTCATGTTTTATATTATGTTTCAGAACGTTTCTTGATATATTTTAATCCAAGATTACGTTTCATATTATAGCACGATTAGTTTTCAAAAAGAGAAATACAATATTATAGAAAGAGCGAGGAAATCTATCATGGCAAAAGAAAAAGTTATTCTGGCATACTCAGGCGGACTTGATACAACAGCTATCATCCCCTGGCTTAAGGAGAACTTCGATTATGAAGTAGTCTGCGTTTGTATCGACTGCGGACAGGAGGAAGAACTGGACGGTCTTGAGGAGAGAGCAACCTCCTGCGGTGCAAGCAAGCTCTATATCCTGGATGTTGTTGATGAGTTCTGCGATGAGTACGTTGTTCCCTGCGTAATGGCTCATGCCGTTTACGAGAACAAGTACCTCCTTGGTACTTCAATGGCACGTCCTCTCATCGCCAAGAAGCTGGTTGAGATTGCCAGAAAAGAAGGCGCTGTAGCTATCTGCCACGGTGCTACAGGTAAGGGTAACGATCAGATCCGCTTCGAGCTTGGAATCAAGGCTCTTGCTCCCGACATCAAGATCATCGCAGCCTGGAGAAATGACAAGTGGACAATGGATTCCCGTGAGTCAGAGATTGAGTACTGCCGTCAGCATGGCATCAATCTTCCTTTCTCAGCAGACTCCAGCTACAGCCGTGACAGAAACCTCTGGCATATCTCCCACGAGGGTCTTGAGCTTGAGGATCCTTCACTTGAACCAAATTACAAGCATCTCTTAGTACTCGGCAAAACACCTGAAGACGCACCTGACACACCTACAACAGTAACCATGACCTTTGAGGGCGGTATTCCCAAGTCTGTTAATGGCAAGGAAATGAAGGTTTCCGACATTATCCGTACCCTTAATAAGCTGGGCGGCGAGAACGGTATCGGCATCGTTGACATCGTTGAGAACCGCGTTGTTGGTATGAAGTCCCGTGGCGTTTATGAGACTCCCGGCGGAACCATCCTCTATGAGGCTCATCAGCAGCTTGAAGAGTTGATTTTGGATCGCGATACCTATACAATGAAGAAAGATATGGGCAACAAGTTTGCCGATCTAGTATATGAAGGGAAATGGTTCACTCCTCTTCGTGAAGCAGAGCAGGCATTTATCGAGTCAACTCAGAAGTATGTTACCGGTGAAGTTACCTTCAAGCTTTACAAGGGCAACATCATCAAGGCCGGCACCAAGTCTCCGTACTCTCTCTACAATGAGAGCATTGCATCCTTCAAGACAGGTGATCTCTATGACCACCACGATGCAGAGGGCTTCATCAACCTCTTCGGACTTGCTTCCAAGGTTCGCGCCATGAAGATGCAGGAAGTTGAAAACAATAAATAATACATGAAGTCAATCATGATGATTGCTGCCTATCTGGCAGCGGTGAATATCATAGGGTTTGCCTTAATGGGAATCGACAAGAGAAAGGCGCAGCGCAGCGCCTTTCGAATCCCTGAGGCGACCCTTTTTGCTTTTGCGGTGGCAGGCGGTACCATAGGTCTGATCCTTGGAATGTATCTGTTCAGACATAAGACAAAACATTGGTATTTTGTGGTGGGATTGCCTATAATACTGGTATTACAGATTGCAGTTGTTCTTGCGCTGCATTTTAGCCCCATAGAATTCGGATTTATGTAAATTCAAGGAGTATTTTCCATGTATTTAGCTGTTTGTGATGACAATATAGCCGACAGAAAGCAGACAGAGCGTCTTCTGGGCAGGCAGTCCGATCGCATCTTTAAGGAGACCGGCGAGCGCATCTACATTGATTCCTATGGAAATGTTGATGCCTTTCTCCAGACCCCGGAGATGTACAACGGACTCTTCATCGATATGGTAAACGGGGATTTTAACGGTTTTGAAATCGTCAGGATGCTGCTGCATCAGGGGATCGATAAGCCTATCATCCTCTGCCCTTCCACTCTGGACTACAGATCCATGGTCAAGGAAGCCGGCATCACCGCCGAGAATGTCTATTTTCTTGATAAGCCCATAAAGGTATCCGAGCTGACTGCCATCATGGATATGATAAGAGAAGTGAGCAGCGTGGTCATTCCCACCCTGGAGCTCAGGGGCAGGACCGAAACGGTATATGCCAAGGGGGATGAGATCATCTGTGCCCGCAAGAATCACTCTGAGGTGGATGTTTATCTGACAGGAAATCGTATCATCTCACTTATAACAGAGATTGCCAACTTCTACGATCAGTGCGACATTTTCCCGCAGATATGCCCTGTTTCCGAGAGCAGCATCGTAAATGTAAACCACATTCAAAAGACATCCTTCATGAAGGTAACTCTTGATAATGATATGACCATTCCTGTTTCTCTTTCGCATAGGAACTCCATCCAAAAGACCAGAGATTACCTCAAGGAAAACAACCTGTAATCATTTATAAAAATACAAAAACCCTGTGCCGCTTTGGCACAGGGTTTTTGTATACATCTGTTCAGCTTCTGTATCTCTTTACGGATTCGCCCATTATCATGTGTCCCTCAAGGATCATTATTCCCTGACGATAGCGTTCTCCGCTTATCTTTCTTATGATGTTCGTCACCGCGTTTCTGCCCATTTCGTAGGCATCAACGCCATAGGTTGTAAGATCTATATCACACAGTCCCGGGAAAAGATTATTGCCAAATCCCACCACAGACACGTCATCCGGTACTCTGTAGCCCTTTTCTCCCAGCTTTTTAATGAGATAACTTGCTGTGAGATCACTGTTGCACACAAAGGCTGTGGGCATATCTGAAGGCAATTCCAGATACTTTTCAGCGTCAATATTGCCGGTCTCCACATCTCTGTCAGGGATTATCCAGTTCTCTCTAAACTCAATCCCATGCTCAAGAAGAGACTTGTGATATCCGAAATACCTGTCCGTAATTGCTCCGGAGGCAAGGACGGTTCCCACAAAAGCAATCCTTGTATGGCCCATATTGAATAAATAATTAGTCATACAGTAAGCGCCGTTGTAGCTGTCGGCAACCACTGCATCCTCATCGCCTGAATGATTGCAGAAATCCAGATAAATCATGGGTTTGCTGGCCTGAAGTTTGATATTTCCAAGGTAGGCCTCATCAAGGCTTCCGATAACCAGAACTCCGTCCACCTTATTCTCGGAAATCAACCTTGGAAGCGCCTTGTCAGCTTCATTCTGCGCAGTTATAATCTCCAGCATGGTAAAGCATCCTTTTGCCATGGCAATCTGGGAAACCTGCTGGTGCATCCTGTTGTAGAAGGTGTTGTACTCGCTCATGTACACTTCAGAAATGAGAACGCCGATAGTATAGCTCTTCTGGCCGGCTTCAACCTTTCTTGATACAGAGGGTACATATCCCATCTCGTCCGCAAGAGCATTGATCTTCTGCCTCATCTCATCGCTCATGCCTTTCTGACCGGATAATGCCTTAGATACAGTTACGGTGCTGACACCTGCTCTCGCAGCTATATCCTTTAATCTCACACTTTTAGCCATATTTTATCTCCATCTGAAATTAATTTCCCTAATTTCAGTATACCTATTTAATGACTAATTTCAAAGCATATTTATTCGTTTTTATAATCATTCACGCAAAATTAGTTCAAGCGCTACATATTTATTGGATTTATCGCCTGTTTGCCTTATAATATTCTGCATGTAACGGAGGATAAGATGATCGCAATTAAGATAACCCGTCAGAAACAATTTATGGCAATGCTCCTGACAACAGAGCTTTTTGACAGCTTTCTTCTGGAAGAGGCTGTTATAGATACTTTCAATACTTTTCATATAGACGGCAAAGTCCACAGGGAATTCTTTGCAGGCTCAGAGGAGGAAGCAACCGATTTCCTCTCAGATAACCTGTCCAAGTGGGCGCACCTCAGGCCCATCTGCCTTGACCTCATAAAGGGAAAGCGCACTCCCCTTGGCTTTAAGTTCGTTCTTCATCTGGGAAGCAGCGACAAGACCAGGCTCCTGTCAGAAGCCGATATGGATATTTCCCCGGAGCAGGTATCTCCCGGGCTCATCATAAGATTCCACAACGGTGAAGTCACCATAACAACAGGCATATCCTACAGCATCTTCACCCTTGATAAAAGCGCAGAAAAAGCCTGGGACAGTTACATCCCAAGCTTCTTAGAGTCCAACAATATTGAATTCGAAATTCTCTGATCAGGTCTGATATTTCCGGAGAATAGCTATAAGTTCCTCGTATTTTGGCTTGATCTGGTCATATTTCTCGCGATAGCCTTCCATGGAGCCGGCACGCAATATCTCGGTAAGCTCGCATACAGGGGTAAGAAAGCCCTTAAGCCCAAGGTTGGCGCCAACACCCTTTAGGGTATGCACAGCCTTAAAGGCTTCGGCTATATTCTCTTCAGCCAGGTATCTGGTAAGGTCACTCATACTCTGATCGTTAAGGAACTTAAACATAAACTTGGCGATCAGGTCTTCATTCCCCATAAATCTGTCCAGGATCTCGTCCCAGTCCACACCCCATTCAATTAGTTCAGCTTTAAATCCGGCGTCCATAATTCTCCTTGAATGCTTATGACGAAATAATGGTTAATCATTAATCTTTATTTTGATTTTACAACAAATAAAAAAGGGCTTCAATTAAATCAGCCCTTTTTAATGATTATTTTAGACTTGGTCCAAAATTTATAATTATTCCTTTACCTGGAGGAGTTTCTGAGCCTGATCCGCAGCAATAAGTGAATCAATGATCTCATCAAGATCTCCGTCCATTATCTGATCGATCTTATAAAGCGTAAGACCAATCCTGTGATCGGTAACTCTTCCCTGATGGAAGTTGTAGGTTCTGATCTTCTCCGAGCGGTCGCCGCTTCCCACCTGGCTCCTTCTGAGTTCAGCCTCATCATTCTGCTTTTTGCTGAGCTCCAGCTCATATAACTTGGCCTTTAAAACCTTGATGGCCTTGGCCTTGTTCTGCTGCTGGCTCTTCTCATCCTGGCAGGAAATAACGATACCCGTAGGGAAATGAGTAAGTCTTACAGCGGAATCCGTGGTATTTACGCACTGTCCGCCGTTTCCGGAAGCCCTGAACACGTCAAACTTGCAATCGTTCATATCAAGTTCAACCTCCACGTCATCCACCTCAGGCATAATAGCAACTGTTATTGCTGAAGTATGGATCCTTCCGCCGGATTCGGTGGCGGGGATCCTCTGAACTCTGTGAACTCCACTCTCAAATTTAAGTCTGGAATAGGCTCCGTTTCCCTTGATCATGAAGGTCACGATCTTGATACCGCCAATGCCGATATCCTCCACGCTCATGGTCTCAACCTTCCAGTTCTGTCTCTCTGCATATCTGGTATAAACACGGAACATATCAGCCGCAAAAAGAGCTGCCTCGTCTCCGCCTACACCGGCTCTGATCTCCACGATAACATTTCTCTCATCGTTGGGGTCCTTGGGTAAAAGCAGGATCTTAAGTCTCTCCTCAAGCTTAGGAAGCTCATCCCTGGCCTGAGACAGCTCTTCCTTGAGCATCTCCTTCATATCGGGATCGCTTTCCTCTTCCAGCATGGAAAGGCTCTCCTGTATAGTGTCATTGCACTTCTTGTACCGGTTGTAGCACTCCACAAGGGGCTCAAGATTCTTCTGCTCCTTCATAAGATCCCTGAATCTGTTCTGATCAGAGACCACGGAAGGGTCACCCAGCATCATATTTATATCTTCAAATCGCCTTAAAATATCTTCAAGTCTGTCAAACATAGCCTTACCTCAATGGCCTAAATATCTCCCTATAGCTCAATAATAGCAAGCCTTTACAACCCTGTCATTGCCGGAATAGTCCTTAATGGTCTCAATGGCATGGAAATGTCCCTTGGCCTCAAGAAGCTCCGTGACATCCTGCGCCTGGTCATAACCGATCTCCATAATGAGATATCCGCTGGATAACAGGAATCTGTGGGCATTATCGATGATCCTTCTGTAAAAAGAAAGCCCGTCATCACTTCCATCCAGAGCCAGCCTGGGTTCGTGGTCCTTGACCTCAGGAGCCAGAGTTTCAATAACATCTGTTCTGATATAAGGAGGATTGGTTACGATCATATCATATTTGCGCTCCTCCCCCGGGAAAAGATCTGTCTCCAGGAAAGTCACCCTGTCGGAGAGCCCCAGCTTCTCGGCGTTTCGTCTTGCAACAGCCAGCGCCTTGCCGGAAATATCCGTGCAGGTAGCCCTGCTGTAATTGGAAAAGTTAAGTATGCTAAGCCCTATACAGCCCGAACCGGTGCACAGGTCAAGAATTTCCATATCATCCTGGCAGTGCCTCAGAGCCTCCTCAACCAAAAACTCACTGTCCTGTTCAGGGATAAGAACATCGCTGTTAACTTCAAAGCTAAGTCCCATGAAATCCCAGGTCCCAAGAATATAAGCCACAGGCTCTCTTTCTGCGCGCCTCTTGATAAGGCCCTCATAGGTCTGAGTCTCTTCATCCGTAAGCTCCCTCTCGGGGTGTGTCAGAAGCGCACTGTGATCGGTGCCGCATACATATTCTAAAAGGAGCCGGGCATCAAGCTTAGCTTCTGATATTCCGGCTCTCTCCAATATTTCAAATCCGTTTTCAAAGGTATCCTTGTAATTCATAGTCCGGGTCCCTCGTATTACTGCTCTGTCTCCTCTTCGTCGTCCTTAAGCCAGCTGTCATCGATCTCATAGCCAAAGGAATCCTTAAGGAACTCCTTCCAGTCAAATACAGCCTCTACAGACTTAATGGCAACCTCTATCATATCATCGTCAGGCTCCTTGGTGGTAAGTCTCTGAAGCCAGAGGCCGGGAGCTGAAATGATCCTGACCAGAATAAAATCGGTCTTGCCGGCAAGGCTTATGATCTCATAGGAAATGCCTGCAATCACAGGGATAAGAAGCACCCTGAGAACAACCTTCCATACATAAGAGTCGATCCTGATAAAGAAGAACAGGACAATACTGATGAGCATAACAAAAAGAATAAAGCTGCTACCGCATCTCTTGTGAAGCCTTGAGGACTTCTTAACATTCTTGACGGTAAGCGGTCTGCCCTTCTCGATGCAGTTAATGCACTTATGCTCGGCTCCGTGGTACATAAAGAGCCTCTTGATATCCTTCATCCTGGAGATCAGAAGGATGTAGAGCACAAATATCAGGATCCTAAGCACGCCCTCAATAATGGCGATAAGAGAATCATTCATGATATATCTGCTGATGTACTCTGAAAGCGCATAGGGAAGCACCATGAATAAGGCAATGGCAAATACAAATGAAAGGAGTGTTGTAAGCACCATAAGGAATGTATCCTCGTGACCTCCTGCCACTGTATCAATGCTCTCATCAAGCTTGGATGGCTTCTCATCAACCTCCTCGTAAAAGCTTGAGGAATAGTTAAGGGACTTAAGTCCCAGAATAAGCGAATCCAGGAAAACAAATATGCCGCGGATAAAAGGGATTGCCTTAAGCTTGCTGCCATAGGCGGGACCGTGATATTCATCGATCTCCACAGCCACGTCCCCGTCAGGCTTTCTGACAGCTACCGCGTACACATCTTTATTTTTCATCATAACGCCTTCCAGAACAGCCTGTCCGCCGATTCCGGAATAGTGCCTTATCTTACGTTTACGTCTCTTCATTTGAACTTCCTGCCCATCAAAACTTTTGTTTTTCTGTAAAGTCAAAAGAGGTCAAGGCCAAAGCCTCAACCTCTCCATTTCTCAATGTTACGATTAAATTACTTGTTGTCCATGCCGTATTTCTTGTTGAACTTATCAATACGTCCACGAGCAGCTGTAGCCTTCTGCTGGCCAGTGTAGAATGGATGGCACTTTGAGCAAATTTCTACGTGAATTTCGCCCTTAGTTGATCCAACTGTGAATGTGTTACCGCAGTTGCAGGTAACTGTTGCCTGGTGGAACTCTGGCTGAATATCAGTTCTCATCTCTTATCACCTCTCTATATCCAACTAATTCATCTGTTTCCGACAGATGTTGTCAGTACTCAGCGTACCTGACATTTATCGTCAATATCACTGTTTCGCAACAGCTATATAAATATAGCACACAACTTTCTAAAAGGCAAGGACTTTTTAGATCTTGTCCTTTCTCACTAATTAATACTTTCTTTCTATAAAGAACCTAAATGTATATGCCGATATATGAAATGAGGTAGTATTGTTTTTCCCGGAACGGATACCGGGGTCTTAAGAAGTCACGGAGGACCCATATGAGCGTAGGCATAAATGCCAATTCAATATACGCTTCTATCAGGGACAGAGCTCAGAATCAGGCAGATTCCTGGGCCGGCTTGGTGCGGTCTAAATCATCCTCCTCCCCTTCACAGGTCAATCAGAATTCTTCCACCAGAGCAATGGAATATCAGCAGCGCCAGGCAGACAAGGCCAAGAGAAGCATCGCGGATCAGTCCGTAAGCTATGCCGATGCCCTTCGTGCTTCCAGAACCAAGGCAAAAGAAACAGCTCTGGAAAAGAAGAAATTGCAATACAATTCCAATAAAATATCCTCCCAGATCGTCAGAAGCAAAAACTCTGTCACCGCCAAAAAGGCCGCATCTTCTGCAAGAAGAGAGCTCATGCGCCTAAAGAGGCTCCGCTCCACAGGCGAATACGACGAAGAAGAGCTTCAGATTTCCATAGAGCACGCCAAGGCCATGGAGAGAATTGCCAAAAAGAAGGTCGCCCATCTTCAGCAGGAAGAAATGATTGAAAGAAGCCATAACGGCGCCTTTGCAGCCTTTGAGGAAAAGGAGGAGGAAATACGGGAAAGCTCCGAGGAAGAGCTCAAAGAGGAGGAACTTACAGAAGAAGAACTCTCTGAAGAAGAATTATCAGAGGAAGAACTTGCAAGGATCATGTCCGAGGAGATGGATCTCTCCTCTATTACAGAAGAATATGCGGCTGAAATCATGGAGAACATGGAAGAAAACATAGCTGAAACCATGGAGGATTCCATGTCGGAGCTTATGGATGAACTGGCCTCCGAAATGGCCGAGATGATGGAGGAGCTTGACCTTAGCGAACTTATGGACACCATGGCTGCTCCCAATCCCAACATGTCAGAGGAAGACCTGAAAAAGCTCAAAATAAAACACCGCACCAAGGAGATGAAGGACATCGCCCAGGCCAACGGTGATTATCTTAAAGCCATATTTGAAAAATATAAAAAATCAGGCATTGAAGGGGCTTCTCCCGGCGGACATGGAGCGCTTCCAACCGGCGCGCCATCTCCCGAGAGCATCCTGCATCACACCAAGACTCCCGTCACTGTTACCCTTGCACAGCCCTACAACTCTTCGGGAGCAGGTATGACCTTTAATGCCATGGTCTGATCATTTAATAAATCTCTTTAATTTGTTACGAATTCTCTGCATTGCATTGTCAGTAGATTTCTCATCTCTGCCAAGCACTGCAGAGATTTTTTTGACGCTCATACCCGTAATATACAGATCAAGAACCTGTCTCTCAAGCTCTGACAGCTCCCTGTTTATGACATCCTCAAGATCACGGACATTTTCCATGTCGATGACATACTGCTCGGGGATCAGATTGGAATCGGACTCCAAGGTCTCTTCAAGAGAAGCCTCATCCCCCTGGTCCTCCCTGCTGGCATAAATTGAAATATAGCTGTTAAGAGGGGCATGCTTTTTGCGGTTTAAGGACTTGATGGCAGAATACATCTGCCTTGAGATACATAGCTCCGCAAAGGTTGAAAAGCTGGCATCTCTTCCCGAATCGTAATCCCTGACAGCCTTAAAAAGGCCTATCATGCCCTCCTGAATAAGGTCGTCCCTGTCAGCTCCCAGAATATACATAGAAGCAGCTTTTCTGCGGACCAGATCCTTGTACTTGTTCATGATATGGTCAATGATGTCATCCTCTCCGCCGTCATGGATGCGGACTATAAGCTGTTCATCATCAATATCGCTGTACTTTCCGTTACTCATGAAAACCTCGCTGTCAACCCTGTTCAGAGGACTTACATACTGCGCTGTCTGACAACCTCAAAAGCCAGAACTCCTGCCGCAACAGAAGCATTAAGTGAATCTATATCGCCCTTCATGGGAATAGATGCGATCATATCGCAGTTCTCCCTGACAAGTCTTGATACTCCGCTGCCCTCATTGCCGATGACAAGTCCGATTGGTCCCTTGAGGTTCAGCTGATACATGGTGGTTCCGCCCATATCCGCACAGACAAACCACAGGCCTCTTTCCTTCAGTTCCTCAATGGTCTTGGAAATATTGGTGACCTTGACCACGGGAGTATAGTTGAGCGCTCCTGCAGATGCCTTGGCCACAGTGGCTGTAAGGCCAACGGCTCTGTTCTTGGGAATGATAACCCCATGGGCTCCCGAGAGATTGGCTGTTCTGATGATGGCGCCCAGATTGTGGGGATCCTCAATGTTATCAAGGATGAACACAAAGGGATCTTCGTTCCTGGCAGCTGCCAGTTCAAAGATATCCTCCATCTCGGAATACTTGTAGGCCGCAGCGATGGCAATAACGCCCTGATGCTTGCCTGTCTCAGACATCTGATCCAGCCTCTCGCGGCTTACAAACTTCATAAGACAGCCCTGCTTCTTGGCTTCACGTCTGATGGTGGACACAGGTCCGTCCTGACAGCCGTCAAGAATATAGAGCTTATCTATGGTCTTACCGGAGCGAAAAGCCTCAATTACGGCATTTCTCCCCTCTATCTTTTCTTCGTTTACATTTAAATTAGTATTTTCGTTTTCCATTAAAAACCTCTATACGTTACAGAATATCAAGTCCAAGGCGCTCTGCTCCAAGCTTGATCAGCATGCAGGCTCTGTCCATGTCTCCCTTAAGATACAAAAAGCCCAGCACAGCCTCATAGCCTGTAGCCTCAAGATACTCCATGGTGGAAGCATTCTTGGCCTTGGTATGGGGCTTAGAATTTCTTCCTCTTCTGTAGATATCTTTTTCCTCCTCGGTAAGGTCATCCATAACTGCCGCTGCAAGGGCTGCCTGAGAAGGAGCTTTTACGATATCACTTGCTCTTTTATGGAGCTTGTTAACTGCGGTATTGCCCTTGTTTACAAGGATTGAACGTATGACAATGTCAAAAACCGCATCTCCTATATAGGCCAGAGTCAGGGGCGAATAGGTTCTGATGTCCTGCCCCTTGAGGCCAAATTGATTATTCAGATAACTGTTCAGATCAGCTGCCATTTAACTCCCTCGCGGGTATCCTTAATCTCGACACCCTTTTTAAGAAGCTCATCCCTGATAGCGTCTGCTGTTGCAAAATCCTTGGCCTTCTTGGCATCTGTCCTCTTCTCGATCTGCTCGAGGATATACTTCTCAAGCTCGGGATCAACCTCAGTTCCTTCAGAAAGGGCCTTGGCATGACCTATAAGATCAAGAGAAAGAACTCTGTCAAAGCTCTCGATAAGTGCCAGCTTGGTGGCATCGCCTGTATCAGCCTTCAGCGCATCGTAGAGAATTGTTATAGCCATTGAGGTGTTCAGATCGTTGGAAACTGCCTCTCTGAACTTATCCTCAAATTCCTTCTTGACCTGCTCATCAACCTCGCCCTCGGGCTTGAGCTCAGATATTCTCTTAACCAGCTTGTTGTATGTAGCAGCTGTATTATCAAGTACTTCAAAAGAGAACTCGAGAGGCTTACGGTAATGGGACTGGAGGCAGAAGAATCTGTAAACCAGAGGATCATAGCCTTTTTCCTTGAGAACAGATACTGTAAGAACCGCTCCCTTGGACTTGGACATCTTGCCTGCCCTGTCGTTTAAGTGGTTGGAGTGGAACCAGTATCCGCACCATTTATGTCCCAGATAGCTCTCTGACTGGGCAATCTCGTTGGTGTGATGAGGGAACATGTTGTCTACGCCGCCGCAGTGGATATCCAGATATTCGCCCAGGTGCTTCATGGAAATGCATGAGCACTCAATATGCCATCCGGGATAACCAACGCCCCAAGGGCTCTCCCACTTAAGGGCCTGATCTTCGAACTTGGACTTGGTAAACCAGAGAACAAAGTCTGTCTTGTTCTTCTTGTTGGTGTCCTCCTCAACGTCATCACGAACGCCTATCTCAAGCTGCTCCTTTTCAAGAGCGGAAGAAAATACATAATAATCATCAAGCTTGCTGGTATCAAAATATACATTGCCGCCGGCCTGATAAGCAAAGCCCTTCTCCAGAAGAACCTCTACCATATGGATAAACTCGGGAATGCAGTTGGTTGCAGGTTCAATAACATCCGGTCTCTTATTGCCCACAGCATCAAAATCCTTGAAGAATGCCTCTGTATAGAACTTGGCGATCTCCATGACCGTCTTGTGTTCTCTCTTGGCACCGGCCAGCATCTTGTCCTCTCCGGTATCCGCATCGGATGAGAGATGTCCCACATCAGTGATGTTCATAACACGCTTAACGTCATAGCCTGCGTATTCAAGCGCCTTGATCAGCGCATCCTGCATGATATATGTTCTGATATTTCCAATATGTGCAAAGTGGTAAACGGTAGGGCCGCAGGTATACATTGAAACCTTTCCGGGCACAACCGGCACAAACTCGTCAATCTTTCTTGAAAGTGAATTGTAAAAACTAAAACTTCCAGCCATCTTATTACTCCTTGTAAATTAGTAATCTATATAAATCTCTTATCTGTCACATCCCTGACATCTTCCGCAGCCTTCCTCGGACCCGTAAACCGAACTGAAGGCGTCCATGGGGCTGGTGAGAAGACAGATAGCCTGAGAGGATATTCCCTCTCCGCTTCCGGTAAAGCCAAGGCCTTCCTCTGTAGTAGCCTTAACATTTACCTGTGACAGCTCAATTCTGAGAGCCTGCGCAATGTTGATCCTCATCTCATCGATGTAAGGTCTCATCTTGGGAGCCTGGGCGATTATGGTAGCATCAATGTTCTCGATAATGTAATGCTCCTTGTCCAGAAGCCCCTCAACAGCCTTTAAAAGCTCAAGGGAATTGGCTCCCTTGTATCTGGGATCTGTGTCGGGAAAGTGCTTGCCTATATCTCCGAGAGCAGCTGCTCCCAGAAGTGCATCCATGATAGCGTGAAGAAGCACATCCGCATCAGAATGTCCCAAAAGTCCCTTTTCATAGGGGATCTTAACACCGCCTACTATCAGGTCTCTCCCCTCTACAAGCTTATGAACATCGTATCCCATTCCTACACGCATATCAATATCCCTTTCTATTATAAACAATCAACTCAATGAATAAACAATTCAACCAAAAAAGCTGCTCCGCAGGCAAATCCCGCCACCGTCAGGAGACTCCTCCTGTAGAAGGCCAGCAAAAGAGCTACCGCAAAGCCCACAATGGCTGAAATCCGGTTATCTGTGGCATTTAAGATCGCCGGAAAAGTCATGGCTGCAAGGGTCGCATAGGGCACATAATGAAGAAAGGACCTGATGAACCTGCTCTTGATCTCCTTGCGGATAAGTGTAAGCGGAAGGGCCCTGATAAGGTATGTGACCACAGCCATCAGAATAATGTACAAGTAAAGTCTGCTCATGCCTTATCACCTCCCGAAGCCTCTGCCTGATCCTGCTCCTCGTCGGGGATCGGTGATAACAGCGCTGCGGCAGCTGCCACAGCCACGGTGACTATGATGATCCTGTAGCCCGAATCAACGGCATTAAGCACAGGTGCATAAGTAAACAAAGTTGAAAGAGCCATTGCGGATAATACCACAAACAAAATGGCTCTGCTGGTCCTGGTATCCGGAATGATGATGGCAATGAACATTCCGTAGATCGCAAGTCCCAGACAGCTGATAAGTCTCTGGGGCATAAGCTGTCCCGAAATAGCCCCAAGGGTGGTTCCAAGAACCCATCCAAAAACAGATGTTATTATTAAGCCGTAGGAATAAAGCGGATAAAGCTTACCTTTTCTCAGCACACTCACTCCGAATATCTCATCGGTTACACCATAGGATATTCCCATTCTGTGAAGTGTATTGACTTTCTGATCCAGCTTCTGAGAAAGAGCACAGCTCATAAGCATATATCTGAGGTTAATGATAAACTGTAGGATCGCCAGTTCTATAAAGCTGCCGTTTCTGGCAATAACATCAAGAGCCGAGAACTGACCGGCACTTGTGACATTCAAAAGTGATGTCATCGCTGCCTGAAACGGGGTCATTCCAATCTTGGAAGCCTCTATTCCAAAGGCAAAAGAAACAGCTATATATCCAAGGCAAATTGGGACCGCGTCCCTGCATCCCTCCCGGAAATCCTTAAAACTCCCTGCTTTCATACTTTTCACATCTCCCGGTAACTTCTGTTATATTATCACAGACCAGGCTTCCCTGCACCATCTCTCGACTGCCGCCTCCCCTGGCGTTAAAGGAATCCCTGAGTATCTCCTGAAGTAATCTTACGTCGGCTCCGTCACTTCCGGAAGCCAGAATATATTTATAAGAATTGTCCTGCCCCGGAACAAAGACTCCCGATATACCCGGGAGCTTATCCGTAAGTGCATTGGCCACCTTGCGCATCTCGTTGCCGTCAATGCCTCCGTCCCTTACAAGGAACACACCCTTTTTGGTGTCATCAGCCAAAATATCTTTAAGCTCATATTCAAGAAGCTTCTGCCTTGCTTCGGAAAGCTGCCCCTTTAGTCTGAATATCTCATCCTTCTGCCTGACCACCGCGTCATAGACTTTATCTCTCCCCGTGGTCAGAAGGCCTGTCAGCTCGCCTGCCAGAGCGTGATCCTCTGAAAGATAGTCCACAGCTCTTTTGCCGCATAATATGCTGACCCTTACGCCGCCCTTGTAGTTCTGGCAGCTGATAACCTTTAAAAAGCCTATCTCTCCGGTTCTTGCTACGTGCGGCGCACAGCAGGCACACACATCATAGCCCGGAACGGTGACAATCCTGATGTCCCCTGTAAGCTCCTTTTTACTCCTGTAGTCCAGGTCCTTAAGCTCTTCTTCTGAGGGGAATCTGCATGAAACCTCAATATTCTCCCAGATAGCTCTGTTGACCTTATCCTCGATCCTGCTGATATCCTCGGTGCTAAGGGGACCGCTGTAGTCCATGGTCACCTCTGAATCACTGAGGTGGAATCCCACATTATCATAGCCGTATTCCGAGGATACGATCCCGGAAAAGATATGCTCTCCGGTATGCTGCTGCATATTGCTGAACCTGTGCTCCCAGTCGATAACGCCGTGGACCGCAGTCCCTGCCTCAAGAGCTCCCTCTGCCCTGTGGGTAATGATGCCGCCCTTTATAGAAGCGTGCGTCACATGTACCGCCGGGCCGCCACTGACCTCAAGAACGCCATAGTCGCTGCTCTGGCCGCCCTGCTCAGGAAAAAAAGCTGTTCTGTCCAGAACAATATCGAAGGAGCCGTCAGCTCTCTTCTCACAGCTTAAAACAGAAGCATCAAAGTCCTTAATATATGCACTTTCATAGTAAAGCTCAGTTGTTTTAACCATAGAACACATTGTAGCATAAAAAAAAGAAGACTGCATTAAGCAGTCTCCTTAATTATGCTGTTTCCAAAGGTAGATGAGAAAGCTCGGTAATAACCTTTTTCTTGATCTCATCCCTCTCAGATTTAAGAGAAAACGCCAACTCGGTATATAACAGTTTCTCTGCCATATTGAGATACTTCTCGTTGAGTGCCGCAAACTTCTTGCCTTCCGATTCTCTGATGGCCTTGATCTTACGAAGTGATTTAACCAGGCTAACCATCTCATCAGCAAGATTTCTCTTGATAACACTCATAATAACAGGCTCGGCCTTCTTGCCCTCAGGCAGGTCAAGCTCAGGTGTCTCTTCAATCTCTATGATAAGGTCTTCGGCCTCTTCAGGACTGATTACATCGCGTATTTTGTCATCTGCTCCGTCTACAGGTACATAGAGAACACTACCGGTATCTACAGCCGATTCCATCTGGTAGTACTCTTTCTCTTTTCCTCTCTCAAGGAATGATGGAACAAGAATGTCCCGTACCCTGCATAACCCATGACTACCATAAACTACACAATCGCCAATATGTAACATCTGTCCCTCCTTCCTATACGCTGAAACATACAAATTATAACACATTATTACACATTTTGTAATAATTAAACCTGCACAAAAATTGTGTAGTTTTTGTGTCCATTAATCAATTTTCCAGCTGTTTTTAAGGAGAATTCCTATATGTTCGACCCTTGTTTCATTGAGCATTATTACCCTGCTTTTTGTGTTTATATGGTGAGGTTCAAAACCACATTTCTGCTGTACTCTTCTGGACCTGTTATTGCCCTGAAAATAAGCGCAGTAAATCTTATCAAGGCCCAGATCCTCAAAGCCGTGCCTGATCATCTCTTTGCCGGCTTCTGTGGCTATTCCCCGGCCCCAGAAAGGTACTCCGACCCAGAATCCAAGCTCCGCCGCCCCCTTCTCAAGGGGTCTCTCCGGGCTCCCCTCAAGGGTCAGTCCGATGCTCCCGATGGGTTCCTCAACTTTTTCTTTAAGGCAAATTGCATAAACCTCGTCTTTGGCGAAGATTGTGCGGATCACAGCCCTGCTGTAGGCTATATCCTTGTGGGGAAGCCATCCCGCCACGGGGCCCACCCTGGAATCCCGTGCATATTCAAAGAGGCTGGCAGCATCTTCGTCTCTCCAGCCCCTTAATATCAATCTTTCGGTTTCAAGTATCATATTATTTCCCTGTTACGGACTTAAATAGCTAAAACCGGTCTTCTCGGTAAACACATCGAAGGACTTCTTAAACAGTGTGAAGTAAGCCTCTTCCTTGTGCTTAGCTTCATGAGTCAGGTAAAAGATAACCTTGCCGCTCTTAATATCCCACTCAATGTCATGAGTAGGATCCAATGCGTCAATGTCCTTAAAGGAAAGCCCGTATTTCTCGCGGCAGAATTCATCCTTATTCTCCAGATCCATCGCAACCTCGATGATCCGTCCCTTGGTCTTTAACATGGAATCCAGCTGCTCAAGCATGATCTGCTGGGTTACGTTAAAAGCATTTATCTCATAGCCCACCAGCCTCATATCCGAGATGATCCTGGTAAAATCCACGTTTGTCTGCGCAAAGGGATCAACCTTGTTCTCACCGTAAGAAAAAACCGCATCATAGAGTCCTTCGTTCATCGCCCGTCTCCTTTCTGTGCCTTTAGAAACTCAATATATTCGTCCTCCGGTATCGGTCTGGAATAATAGAATCCCTGTAAATATTCTACACCCTTTTCAATCAAAAATTCAGCCTGCTCGACGGTTTCCACGCCCTCTGCCAGAACGTGAAGCCCATAGTCCTTAAGGAAGTTTATGGAGTATTCAAGCATCCTCATGTTCTCGGGCTTATCCTTATCAAGACATTTCCAGATAAACTCTTTATCCATCTTAACAAGAACGTAGTCCATCTTAAGAAGCTCCAAAAGATTGGAGTAACCCGATCCAAAGTCATCCATGGAAAAGGTGCTTCCCATCTGCTTAAGCTTCCGGACATTGTCCTTAAAGGCTTCATCGTTGTTGATATAGGCGGTTTCCGTAATTTCAAAATTGATAAGTTTAGGAGGAATGTGATATTTCTCCATTTTGTTAACGAGCCTTACATAGGTCTGCCTGTCCACGACCTCATTTCCCGACAGATTAACCTCAATGGTCTTTATCCCGTAGCTGGTAAGATTCTCCCTGGCAATAAAGGAACAAACCTTCTCAAATACCAGATCATCGATATCCTGGATTATTCCGCAATTCTCGGCTATCGGAATAAAGTCCTCCGGAGAAATGAAATTCTCGGTATTGGGCCTTCTGAGTCGCACAAGGGCCTCAGCCGATGCAAAGGTACCGTCATTGGCATTAAGTATGGGCTGATAGTAAACATCAAAGGCCTTGTCCTTAAGGGCCTGCCTCACAATATCCTCGATGCTGTTTCGGTAGGTCATCTTATCGACGATATTATCATCAATCACCATGTTGGGTACCGAATGGGCATATACATACTCACTGGAAACGTAGTCCAGAACCAGCAGTGCCTTGTCCACCTTATCAACAGTCTTGGGTATCTCCAGTACCGAGAAGGTCTGCTTGTAGTTGCCTCTCTCATCGGTAAAGCTGTTTACCAGCCCCATAAGTGCCTCAACCTTGGCAGGTTCCTCCGTGATAAAAGAAATAGTGTTCCAATAAGATAGATAGGGCGGCTCACCGATTATGTTCTGTCCCATGGATGCAAATCTGGCCTGAAGCCTGTTGAGCTGCTTTCTGTCCTCTCCCGAGGAAACAGCTGACTTTCCGGTAAATATAACAGATGTTATAAAAAACGAACTCTTCCGTCCGCACCGCTCCACCAGAAGCATATTAAAAGCTTCACGGTTCCTGACGTTTAATACGTTCTTTTCATAATATTCCCTCGGATTTTCCGATGACAGGAAAAGAATCAGTGCCATCAGCATAATAGCAATGGAGGAAACCTGATAGCCGTGGTAGGTAAACTGAAACAGCGCAAGGAACGCCCATATGAGCAGTCCCGAAATAATGGACCTTGCCTCCTCCAGGCGGAGCTTTCTTCTTTTGACAATAGCTATGAGCAACGTCACAAAGATATAAGAAAAGCCCACAAAGTAGCAAAACAGCACTGCTGTGCCGGAGCTGTAATATTCACCGGATCTGTTGGTATCATAGGTTATCCGCGCAACGAACAGAGATATGATGCCGATCGCACCGGGTAAAGTTATACAGGCAATCACTCCCTTTGAGGGCGCTCTTCCCTGGATCAGCTTGGCATAAACATATTCTGAGATCATAAAGGCACATGCCAGGAGGCTTGCCACATAGAGTATCTGGCTCACAGTCCTTAGCACGTGATAAGATTCATCAAGATAGAGAAATACGGCACATTCCGCAATTTCACAAACAAGGTTAATACAGGCTCCCACCAGGAAAGCAAAGAAAACCCGCGTTGAAAAAACCTGCGGCATGCTCTTCCTCAGATAAATGACAATCAGTATTATTAATACCAAAATAGCAATTATCGGTGTGCGTATTTCCATAAATAAATTATAATACACTTTCTACAGCGCAACAACTTGTTTAAATCTGCAAAAGATATGATGTATAACCCGGAATTTCCAGACCTCCTCCAAAGTCAACCTCCTGCCCGGTCACAAGATCTTTGGCCTTGCCGGCTCTTGCGTCAAAATGAGCATGGAAAGGATTCTCATCAGCGTTTATCACCACCAGGACTCTGTCGCTTTCAGTTTCTCTCTCAAAGATACACTGCCTGTTTGTAAGAAGAAGTGATTTAAACCCGCCATAGTTCAAGGCATCAGAGCCCTTCTGCGCTTTGCAGAGAGCTGCAATGTGATCCGTCAGCTCGTTCCACTCGGGTTCATCAAAGCACGGCCGTAGCGCCGGATCTCCCTGGCTCTTATCAGCCTTGGTACCCCACTCACTGCCATAGTAGATAGTGGGAATACCCGGCATTCCAAACATCAGAGTATAAATCAGTTTCAGATGCTGCGGATTATTAAGCGTGCTTGCAATCCTGCTGACATCATGATTATCCACGAAAGATAACAGATGCTTTCCTTTGTACAAGGTCCAGTTTTCAGGGCCAAACTGCCTGAGGAGCGAGTGAATGATCTCAAAGAGATTCATGCTGTTAAGAGCCGAGAACATGCCCTTGTAGCACTCATAGTTGGTGGCGCTGTGACACATCTCATCGCTCATGATCCTGTTGTAGTCTCCGCCTATCATCTCACCCATCAGGAAAAAGTCCTTCTTCCACCGGGAGGTATCATAGCGAAGCCTCTTCAGGAAATCACTTTCCACACAATAGGCCACATCGAGCCTTAGCCCGTCAATATCAAACTCATCGATCCAATATTTGACGCTTTCCATGAGGTAATCGGCCACCGCAGGATTTCTCAGATTAAACTTTACAAGGTCAAAATTGCCTTCCCAGCCCTCATACCAGAACCCGTCATCATAACAGCTGTTACCGTCAAAGCTCAGGTGAAACCAGTCTTTGTAGGGGGAGTCCCATTTCTTTTCCTGCACATCCTTGAAGCCAAAGAAACCTCTTCCGGCGTGATTAAACACTCCGTCCAGGACCACCTTTATGCCCTCTTTGTGGAGAGCCTTGCAAACCTTCTTAAAATCGGCATTGGTTCCAAGCCTCACATCAACCTTTTTATAGTCTCTGGTGTTATAGCCGTGGGTGTCCGATTCAAACAGAGGATTAAAGAGAACCGCACCTATCCCCAGCTTTTTGAGATGGGGAATCCATTCCATCACTTTAAGAATCCTGTGTTCCTGTTTTCCATCATTTTCAAAGGGTGCCCCGCAGAACCCCAGGGGATATATCTGATAAAAAGATGTCTCATAAGCCCACATAGCATTACCTCCAAAGATAAACGTTACATTGATTATATCATAACCAAGAAAAAACACGCCGCAGGAACGGCGTGTTTTTGTGAGAAGTATCATGAGGCATAGACACAAGTTTGTAAAAGACACTGTACTTATAGGCAGATATAAATTTTGCTTAATGCCTCGTCAAAGGGCTTTATATTACTTGGAAATCTCTTCCATCTCAGCGATGGCCTCTCCGAATACAGCAAGAGCTGAATCGATAGGCTCTCTGGTTGTAAGGTCAACTCCTGCAATCTTAAGAAGGCTTACAGGATCCTGAGTGCATCCGCTTGAGAGGAATTCCTTATATTTGGCAACTGCGCTGTCGCCCTCCTTGAGGATACGGTCTGCAATAGCAACGGCTGCAGCAAAGCTTGTAGCGTACTGATATACATAGAAATTGTAGTAGAAGTGAGGAATTCTGCTCCACTCCCAGCCGATCAGCTCGTCTGAGATCATATCTTCTCCAAAGTACTGCTTGTTGAGGCCAAGGTATACGTCATAAAGAGCCTCAGCAGTAAGCGGAACTCCCTCCTCTGCCATCTCGCAGGTCTTTCTCTCGAACTCCTCAAACATAGTCTGACGGAACATGGTGCTCTTAAAGCTCTCAAGGAAGTGGTTGATGATAAATGCCTTCTCCTCTTTGCTCTGAGCATGGTCCTTCATGTAGTGATACAGGAGAACCTCGTTGGTTGTGGAAGCAACCTCTGCAACAAAGATCTTGTAGTCTGCATCAATGATGGTCTGTGCCTTGCTGGAATACCAGGTGTGCATAGAGTGTCCCATCTCGTGAACCAGAGTGAACACATCATCAAGAGTGTCATTATAGTTAAGGAGCATGTAAGGGTGAACTCCGTAAACGCCGCTTGAGTAAGCACCGCCGCGCTTTCCTTCATTCTCAACAACATCGATCCATCTGTTCTCGTAAGCTTCCTTAACAACTTCAAGATAGTCTTCTCCCAGCGGAGCAAGAGCCTTAAGAGAGAGCTCTTTGGCCTCCTCGTAGGAAACCTTCATGTCATACTCAGGGATCATGGGTACGTAAACATCGTACATGTGAAGCTCGTCAACTCCCAGAAGTCTCTTACGAAGTGAAACATACTTGTGCATCTTGTCCATGTTGTCATGGATCGATGCAAAAAGATTATCGCAAACCGAAGGAGAAACGTTGTTCTTGTCTACAGCTGCCTCAAAGGAAGAATTGTATTTGCGGGCCTTGGCCTCAAAGATACGGCCCTTAACCTCACCGTCATACATTGCTGCCCAGGTGTTCTTGAACTCCTCGTACTTGCTATAGAAAGCCTCAAAGCTGGCCTTTCTTAAGTCTCTGTCCTTGGACATCTGTGTGGGAACGAATCTTCCGTTTGAAAGCTGAACCTCTTCTCCATTAGAATCCTTGACTGAAGGGAACTTAAGATCAGCGTTTACGAGCATTCCAAAGCTCTTCTGGGATGCACCCTGAAGCTCTGTTGCGCTGGCAAGAAGCTGCTCCTTTTCACTGTCGAGCATGTGCTCTTTAAGTCTTCTGATCTCACCGATCATCCTCTTGTATCGTCCCAGCTCCGGAACCTTAGCATAGAACTCATCAAGAAGCTCATCTGAAAGTGTTAGGATCTCGGGATCTACAAAGGCTGTCTTCTCGCTGGAATTTACGATCACTGACATTGCGCGCTGCTCAAGGCCCTGATACTTGGAATTGGCTGTATCCTGGTCCTGTCTCATATGAGCATAGCCGTAAAGTCTGTCCAGCAAAAGCGACATGTCCTCATTCAATTTGCACAGCTCAAGGAGCTTCTCTCCGCTCTCTGAAAGCTTTCCTTCAAAGCCTGCCATCTGATCGGCAACTTCTCCCACCTTCTTGAGCTCTGCTTCCCACTTGGCCTCATCATCGTAGATGTCCTCAAGGCGCCATGTAAGCTCAACTGCAACTTCATCTCTTTTTGGTAATTTGTTCTGCATATATTATTCCTTTCTATTAACGAACCGCTTAAACTCCCCTTTCCGGGCTCCGCGGTATTTATGCTCCGGTGTCCATTATATCATTTTGCCACCGGGTGAAAAGAGCTAACGGCTCAATATCCGGTCCGGCGAAAAGCCGTAGGTGTAACGCCCTCATTTTTATTGAAGCAGGCTGACAGATAATCTCCGCTGCCAAAACCTGTCCGAAGGGCAATATCAGATACGGGAAGATTGGTATTTATCAATAGTTCCTTGGCGTGCCTTAGCCTTATGTTGGTCAGATAATTGGAAAAAGAGATCCCGACCTGCGCGCTAAAGAGCCTTGAAAAATGCCCCTCCGAAAAGCCTATCACCCCGGCAACATCCGAAAGCCTGATGCCTTCGGTATAATTTTTCTCAATAAAGTACATGGCTTCCATTATTTCCTGGGACAGTTCTCCCTTGAACTGATGCCTGCCATCGCTGATATCGTTGTCGCAGATGTACACCAGCAGCCTGTAAAACAGCCCCTTTAAAAGGGCTTCACTGTACCCGGCCCCGCCGGAATAGATTTCCAGCATATCGGAGAGAATCCCCTCAATCCTGCCCCTTGCGGCCTCATTAAAAGAAAAGCATTTCTGCTCAAAGACACGATCCCAGATATCCGGATCTATCTCCCTGCAAAAGCTCTCCGCCACATCAGCAGAGGCCTTTATAAGGTAGTTCTCATAGGGCCTGTCGCTCATGGAGAAGGTTCTGTGGTAAATCCCGGGAGGCATGGCTGTCACATCCCCCGCGTGGGCCTCGTAGCGCTCGTAAGGCGTAATGAACCTCCTGTCTCCGGACAAAATGTACCCGAGACTGTAGTGAGTCTCTGCTCTCTCCATCTGCGGCATGGTAAAATCCGCAGGTAAATGGCGCCTCTGAATGGTAATCTGCGCATCTGACGGCATTTCTAAAGGCATGTGCTACCCCTTTCACTGAGACCTGCCGGAAATACCTCTCCGGCAAAAAGTCATCATTTCTAAGATTTTATCCTAAATCTCACATAATAACAAAGGATATCTTTATTTTTATAACATACAATTAGTATACGAGATAATAAAAAAATCACAATACCGTTTTCTAAAGGAGAAAAAGACATGACACAAAAGGATCAGCGCTGGCTTTTTTCACAGAATGTAACAGGTCAGGAGGCAGGCGAAGGCGTAGTCAGATTCGTCAAGAGCTACACAGATGAAGTTATGGTTGTTGAAAACCACTTTAAAAAGGGCGCCATAGGCGCTGTCCACTCACACCCCCACACTCAGATAACCTATGTGGTTTCGGGAAAATTTGAGTTCACCATCGGCGATGAGAAGAACATCGTAAAGGCCGGTGACACCATGCTTAAAAAGGACGGAATCCCCCACGGCTGCGTGTGTCTTGAAGATGGCATCCTTCTTGATATCTTTTCCCCCATGAGAGAGGACTTCGTATGAGCAGAGAGATTGAAATACTGATAGACAAGCTTTATCGCTACGACAGATCGGGCGAGCACTGCTTCGTGGGCTTTCCTCTTGAGAAAGGGCTTGTTTTTGACGAAAGAAATATTACCCTTAAGGATCCTGCCCGGAAAACCATTCTTCCGGTTCAGATAAAGGCCACCTCCAGATATGACGATAAGTCCGTGCGCTTTATCTTTATCAGGTTCCTGGCAGACATTCCCGCCAACAAAAACAGCCGTTATTTATGTATCATAAAATCCCCGGATGAGCCGATAGATAGTGATTATTCCACTGTTTCTTTTGCCCCGGCTGCCCTGAAAAAAACCGACAGCGGCTATGAGGTATCAACAGTGGACGATGCCACAGGCAAGGTCTTCTCCTACGTTCTGCGGGACAATGCCGGAGGGCTCTTTGACTCTGTAAGATTCGGAGAAAAAATCTACTCAAGCCGCCAGTTTATAGGCCCTACCCTCACAAGATACGGCTCCCCTGATAAATACCTTGTCAGAACCGGAACCTGGGAAGTGGTTGAGCAGGGGCCGTTATGTATCATTCTAAAGACCACAGGCACGCATCAGGATCCTGCCACCGGAGACAGCTACAGCTTTGAATGCAAGGTCACCTTCTGGGCCGGCAAATCCTACTCCGAGGTTTCCTACAGGATCATCAACGACACGGACGAGCCCCTGGAAATAGATTCTCTTGAATATAGGGTACTGAGAACTCCCTCTCTGTCAGAAGCTGCAGAGGTTGCAGTAACCACTGAAAGCGCCCTGGATTCCACAGGCTGCGGCGACCACCTGACCACTGAAGGCCTCGGCGATGGCCCTGTTTATCACGCAAAGAGCAGCGAGGAGGCTGACAGAGTGGCTTCCGGCGTAGATCTTGGTAATGTCAGGACCATTACTGCATCCTCCAACTACAAGACAGATTATTTCATAGGAAAAGAAGGCGCTGCCAGCAGGAAGGTCATCGATTCAAGCTGGCTCCTTAAGGAGGCCAACGAGCACTTTGCAGAGGTTTTCTACGGCACCTTCTTTGCTGACTTTACAGATAAAGAGGACGGTGTCTGCGCCACTATTTTCCAGGCACATCAGAACTATCCCAAGGCTGTTCAGGCTGATGATAACGGCCTGACCCTCTCCATAGTTCCCTCAGGGGTTGAGAAGATCGTGCTCCAAAGCGGTATGTCCAGGGAGCAGAAGTTCCTGCTGCACTTCCACAACGCTTCGGAGACTATCAGCAGCCTGAACGACAGGAGTATCGTTTACCAGATGCCCTACAGGCCCTATGTTCTGCCTGAAGTACACAAACAGGCCGATGTTTGGCCCGATGTCTTTGCCTCAGAATTTGACTACTCCGTGGAGCAGAATCTTGTGGCCAGAGCAGACGGACACTGCAGAGCTTACGGAATGCTCAATTTCGGCGATTCCTACGACTCCAACTACACAGCCCAGGGAAGAGGTGGCGGAAGGCTTGTGTGGTGCAACAATGAATACGACTATCCCCACGCCTGTGCCCTTCTCTTTGCAAGGACGGGCATCAGGAGATTTCTGGATTACAATATTGCCTCTGCAAGCCACTGGATGGACGTTGACGTGTGCCACTACCACAAGGACCCCCTCTACATCGGAGGCCAGTGGGAACATACCGCAGGCCACGTCATAAACGGCGTTATGGTCTGCTCCCACGAGTGGGTGGAAGGCCTTCTTGACTACTATCATTTCACCGGTGACGAAAGAGGCCTTGAAACAGCCAGGGGCATCGGAGAAAACGTAATGAGACTCCTTGATATGCCCATGTACGCCAAGGCAGGCGAATCCAACGCCAGAGAGACCGGCTGGGCCCTCAGAACTCTCACCGCCCTTTATATAGAGACCGGTGACAGAAAGTGGCTCACCAAATGCGACAAGATCCTGGATGATTTCAAAATCTGGGAGAAGCAGTACGGCCACTGGCTTGCACCTTACACAGACAATACAATTATCCGCGTCGGCTTTATGATATCAGTTGCTATTGGTTCTCTCATGCGCTATTACAGGCAGTTTCCGGATGATGAGCTAAAGGGTCTCATCTTAAGAGCTGTGGATGACATGATTGAGAACTGCTACGTTGAGAAATGGGGGATCTTCTACTACAAGGAGCTTCCATCCCTCAACAGACTTGGCAACAACACCTTATTACTGGAAGCCCTGACCATCGCCTACGATCTGTCGAATGATCCCGCGTACCTTAAGTACGGGATCGAGACCTTTAGAAAAGCTGTCTCCGACACCCCCTCCTACTCCTCCTCCAAGAAAAAAGAGGAAGATGCAGTGCTTGTAGGTAATGTCAGCAGCAAAAACTTTGCCCAGAGCATGATCCCCGTGGCGGGATTCTACAGGGCTATGTCAGAAGCAGGTCTTACCTTATGAATTCAACCAAAAAGATTGACATGACAACCGGCCCCATAATGGCCAACATAATGCTATTTGCCCTTCCTATTGTCCTGGGGAATATCCTGCAGTACCTCT